>ERZ1684501.4-NODE-4-length-237634-cov-4627.799107_pt1 | contig 237634 bp, 263 predicted proteins | sample MGYA00580191_ERZ1684501 | MGnify/ENA primary metagenome ERZ1684501 (study PRJEB41475, sample SAMN08455322) | hot springs metagenome | biome: temperate mixed forest biome [ENVO:01000212]; feature: neutral hot spring [ENVO:00002181]; material: water | place: New... | reverse complement strand
GATGACGAGTTTATAATTACTCCTGATAAAGAAGGGCTTTATGAGATTTCAGGTAATAAATTTTATTTGATACCTTACTATAAAATTAGGAATTGTTCTTTTCCTTTACATATTTACAAACAAAATAATAAAATCTACGGACTTTTTTCTGATTTTAAACGGATTTGTCAAATAGACCTACACTCATTTAAAGTAAAAGTGCTTTATCAAACCAAAGAAATACCTTTAAACGACATACAGTATGTTGATGGAGTTTTTTATTTCTTTAAAGGTGAGGATTATTATACTGAAACAGTGAGTTTATATAGGTTGTCCTTAGGTAAAAAACCAAAGTTAGAACGTTTAAAAAAGATTAAGTGGTTTGCGGAATTTGCTGGGATAGATAAAGAAAGAGTTATATATGGAACCGCAGAAGGAAAGATTGTTTTATTAGATAAAAATAAGGAAATTTTACTTTATAATATTAAACCAAAATTTGCTTATACTTTCCCTATGGAAGACGAGCGCTGTGCTTATTGTTTCAGGGTTAGTCCTTATGGAATACTTTTTAGAACAAGGATAAATACAGTGGTTTTTTATAAAAATAGTAAAGAGTAATTTTATTTTTCATAGAAAGATTGAAGCATGAGAGAAGTAAAATTGGTTAAAGCAATATTTATAGTATTTACGATTTTAAGCGTAAGCATATCTTATGCCATAAAAACTTCTGAAAGGTTTAAGACAACTTTAAAGGAAGGATTATATGGGATATTATCTTATGATAATGATATTCTCTCCGAAGAATTAATATTTATTCCTGTCTTTATTGTAGATGAAAAAGGCTATTTAGTTGACCCCTATCTAAAAGGAGTAAGCTTTCTCAACAATAAATATAAAAGAAATCACTGGAAAATAGTGAGAGGCAAAAAACCATTAGGTAAATTGTATAATGTTGTATTCAAATCGTATTCTTATAAAATTGATGATTATTTATCTGAACTTAAATCCAGAGAAGCTTATGATAAACTGAAGGCTTGTCTTTCTGATAGCATAAGAGGATATATAAGGAAACTCAATTTATTAGAAAAGAATAATGACATTAAAGGAGTAGAATGGATAATCCCTATAAACTCAGCTGCTACATTTGAACTTCCTAAAATTATTTCAGGAACCAAAATTTCTAATAACGTATCAGCTTTTCTTCAGAAGGAAATTTCAAATTTAAATGTGAGAAGTGTTAACTTATATGAAAACTACTTAAGTCTTTATAAACTTAAGTTGGGTAATCAAGAGAAACTTGTTTTTTGTTATGGAGATGTCCTGAAGCAGTGTTATTTAAAAGATGAAGCAGATAAAACAATAATAAAAATTACTGAAAGGGAACCCATACCCTTAGAAGGAAATATTTACCCGATAGCTCTTGTTGATTTAGATAACGATGGAATTAATGAGTTTATATTTGAAGAAAGGCTTTATATTAGCACAGCATTTTCAATACTAAATTATAAAATTTACAAGTATAACCCTTATACAAAATCTTTTCGTTTAATTTATAGAACTAAATGCATACCGGAATGGAGTCCTTAATTAAAATTAAAAGTAAAAAAGAACAACTCGAAGTTATCAGGATGTTAGAAAAGGTAGATAAAGACGGAGCAAGAATCCTTGCTAAAGAGCTTCAAGATGTATTATCACTCACGGAAGAAAGGGAGTGAGCCTTTTATAATTTTGCTGGGAGGTGGATTATGGATAAAGAGAAGCTAATTACGAAAATAATATTCGGGGTTGAGGATTTGTCAGAGGTTTCTTTCCCCGTAAGTGAAGAGGTAAGGCAAAATTTTGAGATAGCGTGGGACATTTGGGAAAACTTTCCTAAAATACAGCGCAATTTAAAATTAGAATTTTTAAAGGGTTTAAGTAAAAAGATAGAAAAAGAGTTGCCTGTTAAAGAATATGGATTTACAGTTTTTAAGTTAAATCATAAGTCAAATCCTGAGTTGTATATATCAAAACCAGATTGGCAGGAGAGTTATCAAGATAAAGGAATTTATGCTATAGGTATAGCAAAATGGGGAAAAGGTTTGGTAGTTGGAATAGTTAAAAATAATAAAAATTTTGAAACCAGCAAGGAAAGTAAAATTATAAGTATATTGCAATCTTTAGGTTACGAGAAACCTGATGGTGAATGGATAGGTCATATTGCTTTTACTATAAGTGATAGAGAATTTTACGAAAGGATACTATCAGACTACGGTAAATTACTAGAAGAAGCTTTATATTATGTTGAAAAAGTTTACAAAGATTTGGTTGAGAACAAAGACCTATTAAACCTTTTTGAAGAATCCGTAAAAGAAAGAAAAAGAGAGTTAAACTTAGACGGGGTGGCTTAAAATGAGCTACTCAGAAGAAAGTTTAGTAAGATTTTTCAAAATAGCAAAGAAGATTTATACAAATGAAAAGTTTGCTTACCAAAATAAACTAAGAGATTTCTTTATCAGAGCAAAGGTAGAATACAAAGCATATAAAAAGATAAAAAGGGAAGTAGACAGGTATCTATCAACCGATTTTAACTTTATGAAAATACTCTCTCCAGACGAAAATAAGCTTTCTGATTTAATAAAAATTCTTCTTGAACCGGAGGGAATTCACGGGCAGGGAACGAAATTTTTAAAGCTTTTTCTGGAAATTTTGTCTCAAAATGTAGGTAGAAGTTTTGAATACGAACCTTCAAAAGTAAAAATTGAACGGGAGAAAGCCACAGACAAAAATAGAAGAATTGATTTATTTATAGATTTAGGAGAATTTGTCATAGCCATAGAAAACAAACCTTGGGCTGGAGAGCGGGAAAGTCAGGTGGAAGATTACTTTAATTGGCTACAAGAGAAATACGGGGATAACTTCCTTTTGATTTACCTACACGGAACTGGTGAAGAGCCAACGAGTATAAGAAGAGAAGCTGTAGAGAATAACAGAGATAAACTACTCTTTACTTCCTACCACAAACTCCTAAGACCTTGGCTTGAGAAATGCTATAGGGAGTGTGAGAGCCAAAAGGTTAGATTTTTCATTAAAGACTTTATTGATTGGATAAAGGAAAATTTTAGAGAACAAACTTACTAATCCAGAATTTTTTCAATGTCCTTTGCTATCCAGTCGGGTTTTTGGCTTTTGGGTGAGTAGATGAGCTTTATCTTTTCGTCCTTCGTTATTAGGTAAATATTTGCGGTGTGGTCTACCAAGTAATCAGTCTCGCTGGTTTGTTTAACCTTTTCGTAATAGACCATGTAGTGTTTAGACACTTCCTTAATCTCTTCTGGAGTGCCGGTAAGTCCTATAAATTCTGGGTTAAAGTACTTTGCGTATTCGGATACCACCTTTGGAGTGTCTCTTTCGGGGTCTACGGAAATAAAGACTACCGCAACCCTATCCTTTTTATCACCGAGCTTTTGGTAAGCTTCTTGGAGTACATACATAGCCGCAGGGCACACGTCTGGACAGTGGGTATAACCAAAGAAAACGAGAGCGACATCCTTATTTTTAAGAATGTCTTTCAAACACAGGGTTTTTACGCTGTTGTTTTCTTCTGTTTTTAAACAGAAGTTGTAAGCGGGTTTGTTAAACTCTATCCCGTGATACTCGGACTGTCTTTGGTTTTCTCCTATTACTATTACTCCACCTTGAGCCTTTTGTTCTTCCTTGTTATTGCAAGAAAAAAGTCCTAACGCAAACAGTCCAAGAGATAAGTAGATAAGAGTCCTAATCATAAGTAATAATTTAAGCCTATATTATTACCTATAATGAAGGCTAAGTTTGATAAGGAGTTAATAAAGAAGTACGACAGGCCGGGACCCCGTTATACGAGCTATCCACCAGCTACGGAGTTTACGGAAGAGATAAAGGCAGACCATTACGTAAAGAAACTCGTAGAGAGCAACGAAAGAAAAACTCCCCTTTCCCTATACTTCCACATCCCCTTTTGCGAGCAAAGGTGTTTATACTGCGGATGCAACGTAATCGTTTCCCACAGGAAAGGGATAGAAGTCCCATACTTAGAAAGAGTTTATAAAGAAATGGACTTAGTATCCCAATACATTGACAAAGACAGAAAAGTAGTCCAGCTCCACTGGGGAGGAGGAACGCCCAACTACCTTGAGCCAGACCAGATTAAGGAGTTTTTTGAAGAGATAAAAAAGAGGTTTGTTATAGACGAAAACGCAGAAATCTCCATAGAGCTTGACCCAAGGTATTTAACCGACGAGCAGATAAGAGTTATAAAAGAGGTGGGATTCAACAGAGTGAGCTTAGGGGTGCAGGACTTAGACCCAAAGGTTCAAAGTGCGGTCAATCGCATACAACCCTACGAGCTTGTAAAAACCCAGTTTCAAAAGCTCAGAGAAGCAGGATTTCAAAGCATAAACATAGACCTAATCTACGGACTTCCCTACCAAACGAAAGAAAGCTTTGAAAGAACGGTGGATAAGATAATAGAGCTAAATCCAGACAGAGTTGCAACCTACAGCTTTGCTTACATACCCCAAATTAAGCCCCACCAACAGCTCCTTCCCAAAGAAGCCCTACCTTCTCCTGAAGAAAAGCTCGCAATTTTGGAAATGATTATTAACAAGTTCCAAGAGGCGGGATACGTTTACATTGGTATGGACCACTTTGCAAAACCCGAAGACGAGCTTGCAATAGCCCAAAGAAAAGGAGAGCTCTGGAGAAACTTCCAAGGCTATACCACTAAGAAAGGGGTAGAACTCCTTGGATTTGGTGCAACATCCATAGGAATGCTTTACGACGCATACTTCCAAAATTACAAAACCCTAAGGGAATACAACCAAGCGATTGACGAGGACAGAATTCCAGTATTTAGAGGATACATCCTAAACGAAGACGACTTTATAAGGCGTGAGGTTATTATGGACATAATGTGTAACCTTGGGGTTGAGTTTAAGAAGATAGAGAAAATGTTTGGAATAGACTTCAAAACTTACTTTGAGAAGGAGCTTGAGGAACTCAAAGAGATGGAAGAAGACGGTCTCGTAAAACTAGAAGAAGATAGAATAAAAATTCTCCCAGTAGGGAGACTCCTAATAAGAAACATAGCAATGGTTTTTGACGCCCACATCAGGAAAAAGAAAGAGTTAAAATTCTCAAGAACCATATAAATGGAGGAGATACTTAGGGTAGAAAACCTGACGAAGGTTTACAAAGTAAAAGCGGGATTCTTTAAGAAAAAAGACTTTTACGCCCTAAGGGAAGTATCCTTAACTTTAAGAAAGGGAGAAGTGCTTTGCGTAGTGGGGGAAAGTGGTTCGGGGAAATCTACGCTCGGAAAGATAATCCTTCGGCTTGAAAAACCCACAAAGGGCACGGTTTTATACAGGAACAAAGACATTTTTAAGTGGGGAAAGGAATATACGAAAAGGGTGTCCGTAGTCTTTCAGGACCCAAGGAGCTCCCTAAACCCCCGGATGAAGGTAAAAGAAATCTTGGAAGAGCCATTAATAGTTCACGGGATTAAGAATCCCAAAGAAAGGGTGTTAGAAGCCCTAAGAAAGGTTCAGCTTGAAGAGGAGGTTCTTGAAAAAAGGCCCCTTCAGCTCTCGGGAGGTCAAGCCCAAAGGGTAGCCATAGCAAGGGCTATATTACTGGAGCCCGAAATAATCGTTGCGGACGAGCCCACCGCTTCTTTAGACCTTTCTATTCAGGAAGAAATACTAAAGCTCTTTACGGAGCTAAACGAAAATGGAATTTCCTTTATATTTATTACCCACGACATAAGGGTGGTGGAAAAGATAGCACACAGGGTTGCGGTGATTTACGCAGGGGTGCTAATGGAACTGGGAGAAAAAGAAGAGGTTTTAAAAGACCCCAAAAATCCCTATACCGCCTTTCTTTTGGAAAACGTTCCCGTCAAACACCCACGAGAAAGAAGGAAGGAAGTTCGTATTGAGGAGGAAGAATACGAAATTCCCGATAAAGGATGCCCCTTTTATCCCCGTTGTTCCTATGCTACAAAAGAGTGTAAAGAAAGCCTGAGGAGGGTGAACTTGAATGGAAGGCTCGTTGCCTGCAATCTATACTGACCTGCTCGTATTTACCTTTTTGCTCTTTATGTCTGGATTTTTCGCATCTTCGGAGGTAGTTTTCTTTAGCGTCAGCAAGCCATTGCTTATAAAGTTTAAAAATCACAAGTCTTACAAGATTCTTTCTTATCTTCTCTCAAGGCCAAAGGAGGTGCTCATTTCTATACTAATTGGAAACGAGATTGTAAACGTTATGATAGCTTCTTACGGGACTAAGGTTTTTACGGAAGTTTTAGGACAAAAAGGAGCTGTAATTTCCGTATTTCTTGCTTCTCTTCTAATCTTTATCTTCGGTGAAACATTGCCTAAAAATGCGGTTCTTCCTGTAGCCCATAGACTCTCGCTCATTTACGCTCCAGTATTTTACTTATTTCACTTAGTTATTACTCCAATTCGCATAGTCCTTATCCTTCCCGTTCAAGCCCTTTTAAGAAAGCTCGGGATAGAGATGAAAGAGGAGGGTTTTGAGCTAACTGAGGAAAAGCTCATGGGCCTTATTGAACAGGGAATAGAAAGGGGAGAGTTTGAAGTATCCGAGAAGAAAATGATAGAGAAAGTCTTTGAGATGGACGAGGTTCTCGTCAGAGAAATAATGACGCCAAGACCAAAGATAATCGCCTTTCCCGAAGACAAAAAGGTGGGAGAAGTGATAGAGGAAATTAAAAAAGAAGCCCACAGCAAGATACCGATTTACAGGGAGGTCCTTGACAACATAACTGGGGTTGTTTACGTGAAGGATTTGCTACCCCTTCAGGAAAATAGGGACAGAGAGCTAAAGGAGTTTGCCAAACCACCCTTCGTAGTTCCAGAGGTAATGAGCGTATCTAAGTTCCTGATAGAGTTAAAGAAGAGAAAGGCAAAACTTGCTATAGTAATTGACGAGCACGGCGTAGTTTCAGGGGTTGCCACCCTTTACGATGTCTTAAAGTGGATAATGGGAGAGATTCCAGAGGAGTACGAAGAGGAGAAGGAGTTTGAAAAGATTTCTTCGGATACTTACAAAGTGGGTGGGTCTGTAGGCATAGAAGAGCTTGCGGAAAAGCTCGGTATGGAACTGCCCGAGGAATACGAATACGATACGGTTAGTGGCTTTGTGATGGCAAACTTAGGCAAAATTCCCGAAAAGGGCGACGAGTTTGAGTTTGGAAAGTTTAAGTTTATAGTGAGTGAAGTGGAAAAGAACAAGGTAAAGGAAGTTATAGTTGTGAGAATCAAGGAAGGGGAAGAGGATGAAGCTTAAAGACCTTGGGGAGTTTGGGCTAATAGAGAGGATTAAGGAAATTCTTAACTCTTCTTTAATCGGGGATGACAGTGCTCCCGTAAAGCTCGGGGAAAGCACCTTACTCCTTACGACGGACACGATGAACGAAGGGGTTCACTTCTTAAAAGATTGGCCATCAGAATCCATAGGTTGGAAGGCTATCTCGGTTAACGTTAGCGACGTTGTGGCAAACGGTGGAGAGCCCCTTTGGGTTTTAATATCCTTGAGCACTCCCCCAGAGCTTGAGGCTAAGTTCGTAGAAAGGCTTTACATTGGCATAAAAAAAGCTTGCGAGTTTTATAATTGTGAAGTGGTGGGGGGAAACATCTCAAAGTTGGAAAAGATAAGCATAAGTGTGGCGCTCGTGGGGAAAACTCAACGCTTTGTGGGACGCTTTGGAGCAAAACCGGGAGACAGCCTATTCGTTTCTGGAACCCTTGGGGATGCAAGAGCGGGCTTGGAGCTCCTTTTGATGAAAAAGGAACACTACGAACCCTTTGAGCTCGCTCTAATAGAACGATTTCTAAGACCCACAGCTCGCATAGATTACGCAAAACACATAGTAAAATACGCAAACGCTTCTATTGACATAAGCGACGGCCTTGTTGCGGATGCCTATCATCTTTCCAAGAGAAGTAAAGTAAGGATAGAGATAGACAGCTCAAAGCTCCCAATTTCACAGGAACTAAGCGCTTTTTGCGAAAAGTACGGCAAAAATCCCGTTGAGTACGCCTTGTTTGGAGGGGAAGATTACCAGCTTCTCTTTACCCATCCAAAGAACAGGCTAAATCCCTTCCTTGACATGACAGAGATAGGAAGGGTCTTGGAAGGGGAGGGGGTTTTCGTAGATGGGGAAAGGGTTGAGCCAAAAGGTTGGCGACACTTTTAGAGTTTCTTTAAATTTATACTCTATGCAAAAGCTTAGAAAAATTTACGAAGGAAAGGCAAAGATAGTTTACGAAACCGAAGAACCCGACAAAGTTATCTTAGAGTTTAAGGACACGGCCACTGCCTTTGACGGAACGAAAAAAGAAACTGTTGAAGGGAAAGGGAGTTTAAACAACGAGATTTCAAGCATTTTATTTACGATTTTAGAAAACCACGGGATTAAAACCCACTTTATTAAAAAACTTTCCGAAAGGGAGATGCTCGTTTGGAAAGCAAAGAGATTTCCTTTAGAGCTCGTAGTGAGAAACTACGCTGCTGGAAGCTTCGTAAAGAGATACGGTGTAGAGGAAGGAACGGAAATTAATCCACCTTTGGTGGAGTTCTTCTTGAAAAACGACGAGCTTCACGACCCTATGGTGTGTGAAGAGCACATTAAATTCCTCAATCTTGCCCCTATAGAACTACTCCCTGAAATGAAAAAAATCGGACTAAAAGTGAACGAAATACTAAAAAATCTATTTGAAAAGGCTAATATACTCCTTGTAGATTTTAAGCTGGAGTTTGGTCTGCTTCCAGACGGGAGCCTTGGAGTGGTTGACGAAATCTCCCCTGACGGCATGCGCTTGTGGGACAAGGAAACGAAAGAGAGGTTAGACAAGGATAGATTCAGGTTTGACTTGGGAGATTTGCTTGAAGGATACAAAAAAGTACTTTTAAATTTGAAGAATGTGGTATAAAATTAAATGTAGAAAAAACTAAAGGGAGGTAGGTAAGATGACCAAGGCTGAGCTCGTTTCTATGATGGCTAAGAAGGCTGGAATTACTAAGAAGGACGCTGACGCTGCACTAAAGGCTTTCGTAGAAGCTATGCAAGAGCTCTTCAAGAAAGAAGAAAGCATCAGGATACCGGGCCTTGGAACCTTCAAGGTAGTTACCAAAAAGGCAAGAAAGGGAAGAAATCCCAGAAGCGGACAGGTAATAGAGATACCCGCAAGAAAAGTTCTCACCTTCAAACCCGCTAAGGAACTCGTTCAAGAAGTTAAATAAGAGCTCCTTCTTTCTTCTCTTTCTTTTATTTATTTCTTTTATGTTTAGGGTTCTTAACGTAATAGACGGTATTGGATGGTGTGGGACAAAAGAGCAGACTTATCTGATTAGTAAGTATTTAGCGGAAAAAGGAATAGAAAGCCACATAGCCTTATCCTTTCAATACGAACTTATGGTCGAAAAATTAAAGGGTAGTAAAGTTAAGATTCACTACTTTGAGGACTACAAAGGGGGCCTTTCGCGCTTTAATCCCTTGAACATTCTGAGGTTAAAAAAAATCGTTGAAGAGAATGACTACGACTTTATTATAGCTCACTCGTCTCACGCCTTTGATTACGTAAGATTTCTCTATCCACTCTTGAAGAAAAAACCAAAGATAATAGCGGTTAGAAGGTCTAACTTCTTTCCAAACTTTTTCTCCCGTAAGTTTAAGTTTTCTATAGCGGACAGGATAGTGGTGACTTCTTGTAAGGTTGCTGAAGAGTTTAAAAAGAAGGGTCTTTTCCCCGAAAAGATAAGGTGTATTAGCTCGGGAATAGAGCTTTCCCGTTTCTTTCCAAGACCAGAGCTAAGGGAAGAGGTAAGAAGGGAGCTTGGAATAAAAGAAGGGGAATACTTCTTTATAAACGTTGCAAATTGGCAACCTTGGAGAAAGGGACAAGAGATTATACTAAAGGCTTTACAAAGGCTTCCCTTTAAAAACTTCAAGATGGTCTTCGTGGGTCACGATACCGATTCTGAAGAAGCAAAAAAAACCTTTAGAAAGTATGGGCTTGAAGATAGGTGCATAGGTCTTGGCTTTAGAAAGGACGTGGATAGACTCCTTCAGGGAGCGGACTTGTTTTTATTCGCTTCTTACGCGGAGGGCTTTGCGGGTGCGGTAGTTCAAGCAATGGCAACGGGAAAAGTTGTAGTCTCTACCGCTGCAGGGGGAATTCCCGAGTATCTAAAGGACGGTATAAACGGCTTTCTCGTAGAGCTTGGAGATTACGAGGGTATGGCTAAAAAGATTGAGGAGGCTCTAAGTCTTTCTCCTGAAAAAAGAGAGGAGATTTCTCAAAGGGCGATAGAAACCGCAAGGCGGTATTCAATTGAAAATACGGTAAATAAGTACATTGAGCTTTTTAAAGAATTGAGCTAAGGGCGTTTCCCAAAAGCGCCATTGCTAAAAAGCGGGGAAACCTACCTATTACGGAGGCAAGGACGAACCTTGAGAGTTCAAGTCTCAGTATTCCAGAAAGCCAACAAAACACCTTATAGGGTATTGGGGTTATTCCCGCAATTATTACTCCATACACTCCCCATCTGTTATAAAAGGCTTCAGCCTTGATAAAATTTTTCTCTCCGAGGATTTTTTTCGCTAAAGGCTCTCCGAAAAACTTTCCAAGAAAGTAGGCAACTACCGCTCCAGAAACGCTTCCAAGGGTTGAAACTATGACAGAAACTACGGGATTTAAACCAAAAGATGTAGCACCTACTATAAATGGGTCTGGGGGAATGGGTTGAATAATGCTTTCCGTAAAGGCTATTAGAAATAAAGCGATGTATCCGTAGTTTTGAACAAAAAGCTCAAAACTCTCCTTTAAAGCTTCCATAACTTGATTATATTGATAAACGAAAAGTAGCTGTTATTATCTAACTTATGGCGAAGAAAATACGCTACTTAGATAGAAATCCTGAGCCTACTCTTCCTCCGGAGGAGAGGGTCAAGACCTTTAAAGAATACGCGCTTGGATACTCGGTAAACCTCGCTTTAGACGAGGCTCAAAGGTGCTTGTTCTGTAAAGACGCAGACCAAAGGTGCATAAAGGGATGTCCAGTTCACGTTGACATACCGGGATTTATTAAAAAAATTGCCGAAGGAGACCTCGTTGGGGCTTACAAGGTTATTATAGAGAGCGACATCTTTCCCTCTATATGTGGCAGGGTTTGTCCCCAAGAAAGGCAGTGTGAGGGCTCTTGCATCCTTTACTACGACACCGTTAAGAATAGAAAGAATAAGGGCGTTCCAGTAGCTATTGGGGCTTTAGAGAAGTTCGTAGGAGACTTTATAAGGATTTCTGGTATAGAGGTAGAAATAGAGAAAGAACCACCTACGGGCATGAGGGTAGCGGTAATAGGGGCAGGTCCTGCGGGGCTTTCGTGTGCTTACGAGCTTGCCAAAAGGGGACACGAGGTTCACGTTTACGAAGCCCTTCCAAAACCCGGAGGGGTAATGTGGTACGGCATACCAAGCGCAAGATTAGACAAGAGCATAATTGAATGGGAGGTAAAACGCCTTGAAAAGCTCGGGATTAAGTTCTTTTACGGATATCTTATCGGTAAAACTCTAACCCTTCAGGAGCTAAGGGAAAAGTACGATGCGGTATTTATAGGCGTTGGAGCGGGTAGGGGAAAGCTCGGACTTCCGGGAGACCACCTAAAAGGGGTTTATTCCGCAATAGACTTCCTTATGAGGGTAAATCTGTATAAAGCAAACGAGTTTCCCGAAAAGGGCGTTCCGGTGGAGCTTGGAAAAAGAACGGTAATAATAGGAGGGGGATTTACCGCGGTTGATTGTGCAATAACTGCAAGAAGACTGGGGGTTGAGACTCACGTAGTTTATAGAAGGACCCGCGAGACCTCTTTGGCAAGACAAGAGGAGTGGGACCACCTTATGGAGGACGGAGTAATAATCCACTGGCTTACTCAGCCTGTAGAGATTATAGGCAACGAGAAGGGAGAGGTCGTAGGGCTTAAGTGTATAAAGATGGAGCTCGGAGAGCCAGACGAAAGCGGAAGACCACGCCCTATTCCAGTCCCTAACTCCGAGCACATAATAGAGTGTGATTCGGTTATATTTGCAATAGGGCAAAGGGCTAATCCTGTAGCCTACGAGGGAAGCGGTATAAAAACTACCAAGTGGGGGACGATAGAGGTAAACGAGAGATACGAAACCAACTTAGAGGGAGTGTTTGCGGGGGGTGATGTGATAAACGGCGGAGACCGCGTGGTTGTTGCGCTCGCTCATGGAAAAGAAGCGGCAAAATACATACACGAGTATTTAATAAGTAAGAAGGAGGGAAGAAGATGAGCATCAGACACCAGATGAGACAAAGGGTAGAAGAATACTTCAAACCCGTTCTTGAGAGGTTTAAGGAGGGCAACGTAAAGGTTTATGCGATATTTGTCCCTAAAAGTGGTGAGATTGACGAGGAAAGCATAGATGTATTTGAGAGGGAGGTAGACCTTTCAAATGCTGAAAGTGTGGAAAAGTTTTATTCCACGCTAACAAAGGTAGCTTTAGAAAACGACGTTAAGGAATTAGAGCTCTACGGTTATGCGGTAGAAAACGAGGGAAGTTTAGAAGTAATAGCTCCTAACAGAAACGAGGAATTTGAAGAGATAGCCTTAGAAATTATAGAAAGAATGAAAGAGGGGGCTTAAGCCTTTTTCTTCGTGTTAAACGTATATAGGTTCCGTAAATTCGGAAACGCCTGTAGTCAAGCGAGTGTATATAGCTTTACCCCTTAAGGTGTTGAGAGCTATCCTTCTTTTCTTAGTAGTATTTATTTCTCACTTCTCCAAATGGTATGTTGAAAATCAAGGTTTTAGCTTGATTTTCTCAAAGTTTTATTAACAAAAGCATTGCATAATAATTACATATGGGGGAAATTACCCAGGAAACTATTAATACATTGATAGAACTCTTTAAGAAAACCGTTGGAGAAAAGGGTGTAAAGCTTTTATCCAATAGAGTTTCAAAAGATTTGTCGGGTAGAGAGCTCGTTTACGAGATAGCTTCTGTGGCTATGGAGATTTACGGAACTAAGGGAAGTTATGCGGTTATGCGACAGCTCGGAAGAGAACTCGCAAAGTCTTTAATGGAGAAGTATCCAAAAGAAATGTGGCAAAGCGTTCTTGAAAGTGCTCTGAATCACTTCGGATTTGCAGAAAAAATTGAGTATGGAGAGAAAGAAGCCTACATAGTAAGTTGCGTTTTTTACGAAATCTTACAAAATAAGGGGTTAAATCCTATAGAGCACGCCGTGTGTTGGACTGGATGGGGTTTTATAGAGGGATTCGTTAGGGAAATGAAAGGAGTAAAGGGAATTAAGTGGGAAAGCAGAGACATAGAAGTAGAAAAGTGTAAGTTCGTATTCATTAAGTAATTTCCTCGGGAAGAAATTCTTCCTCCTCTTTCCTTTCCAGTTTCCCTGTGCTTGAAGGAGATTGATGGGTTAACAACATAGTAAAACAGAAAGTAGAAAGAGAACATATTAACATCCAAGAAAAGAGCATAAATATTAGGGCTTCTCCCTTCATATTAAGGATTTTAACCCTTTTGAGCGTATTCGCACAGGTCTGAAATTACGCACTCGCTACACTTTGGATTTTTTGCCTTGCAGACCTGCTTTCCGTGATTTAGGAGAAGCATAGAAAACTTGGTCCAAAGCTCCTCTGGAACTATTTCGCGGAGCTCCATCTCCATCTTGTCTGGATTGCTTTGCTTACTTAAACCTATCCTTTGAGTTACCCTATGGACGTGCCTATCTACGATTATAGCGGGTAAGTTGTATCCTCCTCCTACGACCATATTAGCGGTTTTTCTTCCCACTCCGGGGAGCTTTATAAGCTCTTCAACGCTCTTTGGAACCTCTCCGTTAAACAGCTCTATAAGCTTTTCGCAACACTCCTTTAGGAGTTTAGCTTTTCGCCTGTAGAAGTTTATGCTTTTTATAGCTTCTTCAATCTCCTCTAAAGGGGCTTTGGCTATGCTGTGGGGGTCTGGGAATTTTTTAAAAAGCTCTTGTCTTAGTCTGTTTACTACTTTATCGCTCTCTTGTGCTGCGAGTATGGCTTCTACGAGGAGCTCAAAAGGGCTTTCGTATTCAAGCTCTAAGCGTGCCTTTGGATAAACCTTTTCTAAGCGATGAACTATCTCTATTGCTTTGCTTCTAAGCTTTTCAAGGTCTCTATCACTTTGGCTACGTGTCCCTTCGCTTTTACGTTTCGCCATTCCTTTACAATCCTCCCTTCCTCGTCTATTAAAAAGGTAGAACGAATTATTCCCTTCGTTACTTTACCGTAAGACTTCTTTTCCCCATAGGCGCCAAACATTTCTGCAACCTTGTGGTCTGGGTCACTGAGGAGTATGAAGTTAAGGTTGTACTTCTCCTTAAAATTCTTGTGGGAGCTTACGCTGTCTGGACTAACTCCTATTACTACATAGCCCATCTCTTTTAAAAGGTTTAAGTTGTCCCTAAAGTCGCAAGCCTCTTGGGTGCATCCGGGGGTGTTGTCCTTGGGATAGAAGTAGAGGATTACTTTCTTGCCTTTGAACTCTTCAAAACAAAAATCTCTTTCCTTCCCTTCCTCGTCAATTCCCCTTAGGCAAAAGTTTGGAACTACGTCGCCCTCTTTTAACATAGCTCTTAATTATTATAATGTAATCTTAGATGGAACTTCAGTTAATTCTCGTTCTTTTGATTGCCTTTTTAGTATTGGGTCCCGAAGGTATGTTAAATTTAGCCACGAAACTTGGCGAGCTTACGAGAAAAGCCCGAGAAATTATAGACCAAATAAAGATGGAGGCATACCTTGAGGAGATTAATCGCAAGATAATGGAAGAAGAGAAAAACAGAGAAGAAGAACCTCCCAAAGACATAGCGGAGGAGTTAAAAAGAGAACTTGAAGATGTCTACGAAGGGAAAAACTTAGAGGAGGAAAAGAAAGAAGATGGGCGACAAAGAGAAGCTTCCCGAGATGCCTCTAACGGAACATCTGAGGGAGCTAAGGTATAGATTAATCGTCTCTATAGTAGCTTTCCTTATAGGAACCGCGGTAGCTTTCTACTTTGCTAAGTACGTTTTTGAGTTTCTAAAACAGCCCGTAATTCAGACCTATCCAGAGGTTCAGCTCATAACCCTATCCCCCACAGAGCCTTTGTTTATCCTTATAAAAATTTCCATAGCAGTTGGCTTTGTATTGGCTATGCCGGTGATTCTTTATCAGATGTGGCGCTTTATAGAGCCCGCACTTTACTCCCACGAAAAAAAGCTCTTTCTCCCTCTCGTTATAAGCTCAATAATACTCTTTTTGCTCGGAGGAGCTTTTGCTTACTTTATAGTTTTACCCTTAGCCCTTAAATTCCTAATAGGATTGGGATTTACCCAGCTGATGGCTACTCCTTATCTTTCGGTTGATACCTACGTAAGCTTTGTCCTTAAGATGGTAATAGCCTTTGGGATAGCCTTTCAGATGCCAATAGTCCTTTACATACTTCAGAGAGTTGGAGTGTTAACCCCTGAACAGCTCGGAAGGTTTAGAAAGTACTTTATAGTTCTTGCGTTTCTAATAGGTGCGATTATCGCTCCAGACGTCTCCACACAAGTTCTTATGGCTATACCGCTAATGGTTCTTTACGAAATTTCCGTCTTTTTGGGTAAATACGCTACGCGTAAAAAGAAGGAGATTCAAAAGGCTTGAGTTTTCCTTTATTTCTATTCACGACGAGCGTTCCACAACCTCCAAGCTTATCCCTTCTGAAGCGGGTAGAAAGAGTTGTCCTTATTCCTTGGCTTCTTAAAAATAAAAAGGCTTTCTCGTATTCTTCTGGAGACACGGGCTTGTAATTTTCGCTCACTTGGTTGTAGTAAAGAAGCGTTATATTTACGCCGAGCTCCCTTGCCAAGCTGGAGAGCTCCTTTAATTCTTCTTCAGAGTCGTTAATGCCTTTCATAAGGAGGTATGCTAAGCTTACCTTGTTTCTCTTTTTCTTTGAAAGCTTTGGTAAAACTGTTCTTAGGGTTTCAATTAGTTCTCTTAAGCTTCCCCCATGGGGCATTATCTTTTTCCTTATGTCTTCTCTTAAGCTGTGGAGCGAGATTGTAACGCCAGAGTGAGGAAGTAAAAGCAACTCTTCTAAGAACTTTGTAGGAAATCCCGTCGTGTAAAAGGAAACCTTTAGGTGTTCTTCTTTAAAGCGGAAGAAGGCATCTTTTACGTTCTTCCAGTTAGCAAGGGGCTCCCCTATTCCCGCAACTGCTATTCTCTTTATCGGAAAACTACCTTTTAGGAGGGCATACTGATTGTATATCTCTTCGCTCGTGAGGTTTCTTATAAGGCCATTTTTTCCCGAAGCGCAAAACTCACACCTTATAGGACAGCCCACCTGCGTAGATACGCATAGAGTATCCCCTCTGTAAAATACCGCTTCTACGGTAAAGCCGTCGTCCAGTTCAAACAAGAAGAGCTTATTTAAGTCACTCTGCAGAGTTTTTAGCAATCTCATACTCGGTTGCCTCTTCGTAAGCCCATCTTTTACAGCAGTAATTACAAGCCTTGCAGTTCTCTATAGCTTTTTCGTAGTTTTTGGGAAGTAGGTCCCTAAGGTGAAGCTCTACTTTTTTGCCGAGCTCTGTGTATTCAACAACTACGAGCTCCCTTATGGGGTCAATCTCCAGTATTTTAACTTCCTGCTTGTTATAACAGATTGTGGTTCCCGGTTCGGGAAAGAGCACCTTAATAAGGTAGTTTTCCCTCTCAAAGGCCATACAACACACAAGCCTTCCACAGGGGCCTGTAAATTTAGAGGGGGAAAGAGGCAAGTTCTGTTCGCTTATTTCCTTTAAGGAGATAGACTGAAAGCTTTCCATAAAGGTAGAACAACAGGTTTGTCTCATGCATCTGCCGACCCATCCCTTCAGCTGAACCGCATCCCTAACTCCTATATGGCGCATCTCTATTCTTCTTTTAAAAACCTTTGCAAGCTCTCTAACGAGCTGTCTGAAGTCTACTCTCTGCTCCGCTATGTAGTAAAAGAAAACCTTTTTCCCGTTTAAAGGGATGTAAGCCTTAAGGAGGTGCATGTTTAGGTTGTGTTTCTTTATCTTCTCTTTACATATCTGAAAAGCTCTTTCGCTCTCTTTGAGGTTTTTTTGAAAGACTTCTTCGTCCTTTTTCGTAGCTTTTCTTACGAACTTCACAACCAAACCGCTCTGAGAAGGGGTTTTGGAATAGCCCAAGACCTCTACAATGTCTTCACCCTTTTCTTCGTCCTCAACGACGATTTTGTCGTGTTTCTTAAATTTGTATCCGTTAACGCCCAAAACGGTTGCGATTCTATTGGTATCTAAAACTCTTGCCATTAGATAACTCATGCCAAACCTCCTACTTCCGCTGAAATTTCAACGAGCCAAAGGCTACCGTTTAGCCCACGAGGGAGTCCGTCCTTGAGTATTCTAATTCTGTCTAAAACCGCTATAATGTCTTCCCTTCTTTCCGTAAGAACTTTCTCCATTAGAAAGCTCTCAAGAATGTCCAGAAATAGGGTCTGTATTGGCGTATCCCACTCGTCAAACTCTTCCGCAATCCTGTAGACCTTCAAGGGTTCTCCCTTTAAGAAATCCTTAGCTTTATCTATAAGATGTTTGTTGTCTTTCAAAAGAAGCGCTTTCGTGATACTTCCTCCCGACAGCTTGGCTACTACCTCGTCCACTCCCGTTATCTTCTTTACTTCTTCAGGGCTAAAGCCTTTAAACTCTACCGCAAAGGTTCTCGAAAGTATAGTGGGAAGAATTGCTGACTTTCTGCTGGTGGTTAGGATGAAGGTCGTATCTGGAGGGGGTTCTTCTAAGACTTTCAGGAGTGCGTTTGCCGCCTGATTGGTCATAGTATGCGCGTCGTCTATTATTATTACTTTTCTCTTACTAAGCGCAGGCTTTATGGAGACGAAATCCTTTATTCCCCTTATCTGGTCTATTTTTATGTAGTTTCCGTGAGGGGGGACGAAAACAAAGTCTGGATGTTCTCCCATAAGGTATAGGAAGGTCTTTTTCCCTTCGGACTCTTCGTAAACCTTAAAGTTATCCGTCTCCCCTTCCCAAAAGCCCTTTTCAAAGTCCTCTATGTACTTACAAGAACTACAGCTTCCACATCCCCAAGGGGTTTTGTTTAGGCAAAGCAAAGCCTTTGCAAAGTCTATGGCTGTTTTGGTCTTTCCACTGCCCGAGGGTCCGTAAAAGAGTAGTCCCGAGGGGACTCTTCCAAGTTTTAAGAGTTTTTCTAAAAAGCTTCTTTGCATGCCAAATATTTAATTTAAATTTTAAAATTCCAAAGCTAAATTTATATACATGGATAAGACCTTAATGGAAGAAAGGGTTGACCTTGGTAGGTACGACGAGAGGTTTTACGCAATTGTGGGAAGGGGAGACGAAAACGTTAAGTTCTTTTCTACTTTCTTTGACGTTAGAATCGTTCCAAGGGGAACGGAGCTAATAATTAAGGGAGAAGAGGATAAGGTAAGAAACTTCCTTAACTTCCTAAACGCCGTCCTAAAAAGACTCAAGCACGAACGCCTAACAGCGGAAGAGGTAAGGGAATACGCCAAGCAGTTTCTAAAGAGCGTTGATGCTTACGAAATTGAAGAAAAAAGAGGAAAGGAAGAAAAGGCTCTTGAGGAAGAGGTAATTCTCATCACCCACAGGAAGAAAGCCATAGTTCCAAAGACCGAGACCCAAAAAAGGTACATAGACGCTATTAGAAAAAACGACATAGTCTTTGGAATAGGTCCTGCTGGAACGGGAAAGACCTACTTAGCTATGGCTATGGCTCTTGCTCACCTAAAAGAGGGAAAGGTTAACAAGATAATCCTCACAAGACCTGCGGTAGAAGCGGGAGAAAAACTCGGCTTCCTTCCCGGAACTATAGCGGAGAAGGTTCATCCATACCTTACTCCCCTTTACGATGCCCTTTACGACATGGTGGATTACGACAAGGCAACCTACATGCTTGAAAGGGGAATTATAGAGATAGCTCCCCTTGCCTTTATGAGGGGAAGGACGCTAAACGACGCCTTTATAATTCTTGACGAAGCTCAAAACGCAACCAAAGACCAAATGAAGATGTTCTTAACGAGATTGGGCTTTGGCTCAAAGGTAGTAATTACGGGAGACATTACCCAGATAGACCTTCCAAGAAAGAAAGAGTCAGGACTTATAGAAGCTATAGAGGTTTTAAAAGGTATTGAGGGAATAGAGTTTATCTTCTTCAAGCAAGACGACGTCGTAAGACACCCCATTGTGGCTAAAATTATTAAAGCCTATGAAGAACACGAGAAGAAAAAAGAACAGAGTGCTCGTAAAGCTGAAGAAGAGGAAGGTAAAGAAGAGGGAAGTTGAGGAGTGGCTACTTAAGGCTTTAGAAGTCCTTGGATTAGAAGGGGTTGAGATTTCGGTTTACATAACTAACGACGAAGAGATTAGAAAGCTCAACAAAACCTACAGGGGAAAGGACAAGGCTACGGATGTTCTCTCCTTTCCCCTTGACGAAAATTTTGAAGGTTATAGGCTTCTTGGTGACATAGTAATCTCTCAAGACACTGCGGAAAGGCAAGCACGGGAGCTCGACCATTCTTTAAAAGAGGAAGTCAAAAGGCTCCTTATTCACGGGCTTGTTCACCTTCTTGGATACGACCACGAAAAGGGAGAAGAAGAAGAAAAGAAGTTCAAAGAATTAGAAGAAAGGATTTTAAGTAAACTATAGTCTATGCAGTACGACGTAAAAGACCTAAGTCTTGCAGAGGAAGGGCTAAGGAGGATTGAGTGGGCACAAAGGGACATGCCCGTCCTTAGGCAGATAAGGGAGAGATTTTCTAAAGAAAAACCCCTTCAGGGAATAAGAATTTCCGCCTGTTTGCACGTTACGACGGAAACCGCAAACCTCGTAATAACGCTCAAAGAAGGAGGGGCTGAGGTATACCTTAGCGCATCTAATCCCCTATCTACCCAAGACGACGTTGCAGCAGCGCTCGTTAAGTACTTTGAAATACCCGTCTTTGCAATTAGGGGAGAGGATAGGGAAACCTATTACGCCCACCTAAGGGCTGTAATAGAAAAAGAGCCCCACGTAGTTATAGACGACGGAGCAGACCTAATCTCTACCCTTCACAAAGAATACCCGGAGCTTGCAAAAAAGGTATTGGGAGGAATGGAAGAAACAACGACAGGAGTTATAAGGCTAAGGGCTATGGCAAAGCAAGGAGTTTTGAAGTTTCCCGTAATAGCGGTAAACGACGCTTACACAAAGCACATGTTCGACAACAGATACGGAACGGGACAGTCTACCGTAGACGGAATCTTAAGGGCTACCAATAGACTCCTTGCGGGCTCTTACTTTGTGGTTGCGGGATACGGATGGTGTGGAAAGGGCGTAGCCCAAAGGGCAAGGGGTATGGGGGCTATCGTTATAGTGACGGAAGTAGACCCCATAAAAGCCTTAGAGGCAAGAATGGACGGATTTCTCGTAATGCCTATGAAGGAAGCTGCAAAGCTTGGAGACTTTTTCGTCACCGTTACGGGAAACATAGGCGTTATCAGAAGAGAACACTTTGAGGTTATGAAGGACGGGGCAATAATTGCAAACTCCGGACACTTTAACGTTGAGATAGACATACCCGCTTTGGAAGAACTGTCTGTAGAAAAAAGAGAAATTAGAAATAACGTAACGGAATACAAACTAAGGGACGGAAGGAGGATATACCTCCTTGCGGAAGGAAGGCTCGTTAATCTTGCAGCTGCTGAAGGGCATCCTGCCTCCGTTATGGACATGTCCTTTTCCAATCAAGCGCTCTGTGCGGAATACATAGTAAAGAATCACGACAAGCTAAGAAACGAGGTTTACAGAGTTCCAAGGGAGATAGACGAAGAGGTAGCAAGACTTAAGCTAAAAGCCTTAAACATTGAGATAGATGAGCTCACGGAAGAGCAGGTCAAATACCTCCATTCTTGGGAAATGGGCACATGAGTAAGGTTGAGGAGCTTGCCAAAAAGCTCGGGGCTCAAGTTATTCAGACCCACGCCTCTTGGGTTTTACTCCTCCCAGAGGTCGTTTACAAAATAAAAAAACCCGTAAACTTTGGCTTCTTGGACTACTCTACCTTGGAAAAAAGAAGGGAAATGTGTCAAAAGGAGGTGGAGTTAAACAGGAGGCTCTGTTCTTATATCTACCTTGGGGTAGTTCCGATAAGTGAGGTAAACGGGGAGTGGGAGATAGAAAGGGATTCAAAGGTAGTTGAGTATGCGGTCAAAATGCGAAGGATTCCAGATAGCGCTTTACTATCAAACAGACTAAACGAGGTTAGCTTAGAAGACATAAGAAAGGTCGCAAGAGTGGTTGCGGAGTTCCACCAAAGGGCTCAAAGGGTTGACGAGTTTGGAAAGATAGAAGTTATGAAGTTCAATACTGACGAAAACTTCAAGCAGACTGAGAAGTACGTTGGAATAACTATCTCTCCCGAGGATTACGAATACATTCGGGAAAAAACTAATAAGTTCTACGAAGAAAGGGCAGAGCTCTTTGAAAAGAGGATTAAAGAAGGTAAGATTAGGGACGGGCACGGGGACATAAGGGCGGAACACGTAGCGTTTTTGCAAGAAGGAGTTTGCATCTTTGACTGCATAGAGTTTAACGACAGGTTTAGATACGGAGACGTTTTAAACGACATGTGCTTCCTATCAATGGAGCTTGAATACTTTGGAAAAGAGGAGCTCGCAAAGGCTTACGAGGAAGAGTATAAGAGTTATACGAATGACGAAGACTTTGACCTATTGCTTCCCTTCTTTAAGTGCTACAGGGCATACGTAAGGGGAAAGGTGAACTCCTTCCTCCTTGACGACCCTAATCTTTCCGAAGAGGAAAAGGAAAGGGCAAAGGAAAGGGCTAAAAGGTTTTTCAAACTCGCTAAAAGGTATGCAGAGCAGTTTTAAAGTAATCCTGACCCGTGAGGAGGAGGACATAAAAAGGGACAAAAGACTCTTTGAAGCGGAGGGCTTTAGGGTTGTTGAGCTTCCCTTAATTAAGACCGTTTCCCTTCCTGCGGAGCTTCCTACCCAAGATTACGACTACGTAGTCTTTCAAAGTCAAAAGGCGGTTAAATACTTTCTTGAAAGGTGGAAAATTTCTCCTAAAGCAAAAGTAATAGCGGTAGGAGAAAAAACTGCGGAGCTTTTAAGAAAACTTGGCTACGAAGTCTTTAAAGTGCCAGAAAAACAGAGCGTGGAAGGGCTAATAGAAACCTTTAAGAACTTACCAAAAGGAGGAGTATTAATACCGAAATCAAAGATAGGCAAAAGGGAGCTCTTGGACTTTTTGCAAAGGAGTGGCTTTAAAGTCTACGAGCTTGACCTCTACACTACGGAGCCTATTATCTACCCAAAGGAAGAATTTATAGCCAAGCTTGGTGAGGGTGATTTTATTCTCTTTTACAGTCCTTCCGCAGTTAGCGCCTTTTTTGCAAACTTGCAAAAACACAAAGTAGCCTTGAAAGACATAAGTTTGCGGTTCGTGGCGGTAGGAGAAACTACAAAAGTCACTCTTACGAGCGAAGGGGTTAAAGAGGTGCTAACTCCTGAAAAACCAAGCACTGAAGCAGTTATTAAACTTCTCAAGAGTTTGGCATGAAGTTTGCAAATAATAATTGGGAAATGGAAAGGGAAAAGACGATAAAGGATAAACTCGTTTTTGAAGGAGTAGGGATACACACGGGAGAAAGGTCCAAGATAATCCTACATCCCGAGGAAGAGGGCAGGGGAATAACCTTTATAAAAGACGGTGAGAAAATACCCGCACTTTACAAGTACGTAGTAAATACCAATCACTCTACGGACCTTGGGAAAAACGGAAAGGTGGTGAAAACCGTTGAGCACCTTATGGCTTCCTTACACCTGCTTGGAATTACTAACCTGTCCGTAGAGGTTTTTGGAGAGGAAATACCCATACTTGACGGGAGTGGATACGGCTTTTACGCGGAGCTCTCTAAGAATATTGCCGAGCAAAGTAGTTATGTAGAATACTTCACCGTAAATGCCAAGGCTTGCGTGAGCAACAACGGGAGTTACATAGTAGCAAAGCCTTGCTCTTGCTTAGAGATTACCTACGAGGGGGAGTTTAGAAACTTTCTTGGAAAACAAAAGTACACCTTTAGGGGAGAAAATCCAGAAGAGATAATACTTGCAAGGACCTTTTGCTTTGACTGGGAAATAGAAACTTTGAGGAGTTTAGGACTTGGGAAGGGCGGAAGTTTGGAAAACACTCTCGTTTTAGGAAAAGACCGCATATACAATCCCGGTGGTATGAGGTACGAAGAGGAGCCAGTAAGACACAAGGTTCTTGACCTCGTGGGTGATTTGTACCTTCTTGGCAAACCCGTAAAGGGAAAGTTCTACTCCTACAAAGGTGGGCATACTCTAAACTATAAACTCGTATTGCATCTGGCTTTGGGAAGCTCCCAATCTTGCAAAATTAAAGAGGAAGCATTAACAAAATCTTGAAAGTTTTTATTACTATAACAATTTATGGGCAGGGTTTTAGTCTTATACGATACGAGAACGGGAAATACGAAAAAGATGGCTGAGCTCGTTGCGGAAGGTGCAAGGTCCGTAGAGGGAATAGAAGTAAGACTAAAGTTTGTAGAAGAGGCAACTAAGGAAGACGTTCTTTGGGCGGACGGGCTTGCGGTTGGCTCTCCTACAAACATGGGGCTCGTTTCGTGGAGGTTAAAGAGGTTTTTTGACGACGTTCTTGGAGAGCTGTGGGGACAGATTGACGGGAAAATTGCCTGTGCCTTTTCTTCTTCTGGTGGATGGGGAGGAGGAAACGAGATAGCCTGTATGTCTATACTCACTATGCTTATGAACTTTGGCTTTCTCGTATTTGGAGTTACGGATTATGTGGGAAAGAAGTTTACCCTTCACTACGGAGCGGTCGTTGCGGGAGAACCAAGAACTGAGGCAGAAAAGGAAGCCTGCAGGCGCTTAGGAAGAAGGCTTGCAGAATGGGTAGCGATATTCGTAGACGGAAGGAAAGAACTTTTAGAAAAGATTAGGAAAGACGAGAACAGATTCGTAGATTAATAATATTAAGGAGGAACGGATTGCGCCATCTAACGGAAGAGCAGATAAAGGAGTTGAAAAGTATCCTGTTGGCTATGAAAGAAAGACTCCTTCGCTCCGCTCAAGAGCAAATAAAAGACCCTTCAAACGTCAAATTTGAAGGTGGAGACGAAATAGACAGGGCGGACATCGAGAGTGATAGGTTTATAAATTTCAGGATTAAGGAAAGGGAAGCAAAGCTCATTCATAAGATAGATTACGCCCTGATGAAGATAGAGATGGGGACATATGGTATTTGTGAAAGTTGCGGGGCTGAGATTCCTTACGAGCGTTTAAAGGCAAGGCCTGTTACTACTATGTGCATAAAGTGTAAGGAATTGGAAGAGGAGATGGAAAATGATTGAAAATCCAATGGATTGGGCTTTCCCGAGAATAAAGAGGCTCCCACCTTACGTTTTTTCTATAGTCAACGAGCTAAAGTACAAGCTAAGACGCCAAGGGGAAGACATCGTTGACCTTGGAATGGGAAATCCAAACATGCCACCCGCCAAGCACATAATAGACAAACTCTGCGAAGTGGCTCAAAGACCCAACGTTCACGGATACTCCGCTTCCCGTGGAATACCAAGACTTAGGAAGGCTATATGTGACTTTTACGAAAGGCGCTACGGAGTGAAGTTAGACCCAGAGAGAGAAGCAATTCTCACCATAGGAGCTAAGGAAGGATACTCACACCTAATGCTTGCGATGATTAGTCCCGGTGATACGGTAATAGTTCCCAACCCTACCTATCCCATTCACTACTACGCTCCAATAATAGCGGGAGGAGAGGTTCATTCTATTCCTGTAAACTTTGACGACGACGAGGACTGGCAGGAGGAGTTTCTAAGAAGGCTCTACGAGATTGTAAAGACCGCAATGCCAAAACCAAAGGCAGTAGTCGTAAGCTTTCCCCACAATCCCACGACCTTAACGGTAGAAAAGGACTTTTTCAAAGAGCTCGTTAGGTTTGCAAAAGAGCAAGGCCTATGGATTATTCACGACTTTGCTTACGCAGACATAGCCTTTGACGGGTACAAACCCCCTTCCATTTTGGAGATAGAGGGAGCAAAAGAGGTAGCAGTTGAGTTTTACTCAATGTCCAAGGGCTTTTCCATGGCCGGGTGGAGAGTAGCCTTTGCGGTAGGAAACGAAACTCTCATAAAAAACCTTGCCCATCTAAAGAGTTATTTAGATTATGGGGTGTTTACCCCAATACAGGTAGCTTCTATTATAGCCTTAGAAAGTCCTTACGAAATCGTAGAAAATACCGCAAAGGTCTACGAAAGGAGGAGAGACGTTCTCGTAGAGGGGTTAAACAGCCTTGGGTGGAAGGTGAAAAAACCTAAGGCTACTATGTTCGTGTGGGCAAAGATTCCAGAATGGGTGAATATGAACTCCTTGGAGTTTGCCATGTTTTTATTAAAAGAGGCAAAAGTTGCGGTATCTCCCGGAATAGGTTTTGGTCAATACGGAGAGGGCTACGTGAGATTTGCACTCGTTGAAAACGAACACAGGATAAGACAAGCCCTTCGCGGAATAAAAAGGGCTCTAAGTAAACTTATGAGGGGGAAGAAGCTTGAACCTGAAAGAAATCCTTAAGGAATTTTACAGACTAAAGTTTGGTCAAGAGCTTGAAAGGGAAGCTCAAAAGTTGGAAGAGATTCTCCTGTTTTTAGTCTTTGCGGACTACTTTGGTTTTTCCACTCCTTTTAAGTTTTACTTAATAGAACTTTTCCCTGAGCTCGTTGAAGAGTTCCACAAGTGGCACAAAAAATTGGGGCTCAAAAGGAGCCCCCTTGACTGGGTAAGGTGTTGTTAATTACTTTATAAGCTCGTTTAGCTCCCTTTCGCTTTGGGGAAGACCAACTATGACTTTTCCGTTCATTCCTATTAAGGTGGGAGTTGCATTTACGCCAATTTTAGAGAGGTATTCTACGTTTCTTTCTATCTTATTCTTTCCTCTCTCGCATAGATTTTGGGGCTCAAAATCCTTGTGAGCGTATTCGTATCCCTTCTTTGAACAAATTATGTCAATCGCTTTGTCCTTAGCCTTAGGATGAATTGGAAGGGGGAAAAAGATGTGTCTAATCTCAACGCCGTTCTTATTTGCCCAATCTTTTAGCACAGGTTCTAACCTTCTGCAATAAGGACAATCGGGGTCAGAAATAAAGTAAACGTACTTTTTCTTTCCTTCGTTAAACTTTAGGTCAGTTAGGCTTTCTAAATTCTTTAGAACTTCGGGAGAAACTCTGGAATAGCCTTGGGAGAGCTTATCCGTAAGGTTTTCCTTCGTTTTTAGATTAAAAAGATTTCCTGTAAATAAGTAATTGACCTTTGGGTCTACGTATATAACCGTGCTTCTCAGTCCTGACCTTATTATAACTCCGCAAAGGTTAAGGTCTTTTAATTCTCTAACTGCCTCTATTTCCCAACTTCCCTGTATAATATCTTTCAATTTTTTCTGAAGCTCACCTTTTGGGGGACAGCTTGCCTTTGCTACAACAGGAGCAACTAAGGTAAGTCCCAAAAACAAAACTACTAACTTCTTCATTTACTCACCTCCCTTAGTTTAAGAAAAGAACTATCCGCTTAAACCGTTCCTTCCTCCCTGATTTCCTCCCTCTGGAGGATGTATTCCTTTCTTACTATAGCTCTATTTAGGGCATCCGTAAAGGCCTTTACGCTTGCCTTTATTATGTCGGTATCAACTCCCCTTCCGGAGGCTTTAACACCGTCTAATTCAAGAACTACGCGAGCTTCCGCTTGGGCGTCGGTATTTGGAGTTAATGCCTTTATGGAGTAGTCAAGGAGTTTAGGCTCCAATCCGAGGGCTTTCTGTATAGCTTTTATGGTTGCATCTACGGGCCCGTTTCCCGTGGAGGTGGCTTCCCTTTCTTCGTCTTTGAAGAGTAATCTCACCGTTGCGGTGGGTATCATTTTATCTCCGCTTTGGACTTGGAAGTGGAGAACCTTTACCGGTTCTTGGTCTTCTATCTTCATAAACTCTTGGAAGATTAGCGCTTCTAAGTCTTCGTCGTAAATTTCTTTTTTCCTGTCCGCAAGCTCTTTAAACTTCTCAAAAATCTTGTCAAGTTCTTCTTTCGTGGGCTTAAATCCGAGTTCCTCCAGTCTTTTCTTTAGGGCGTGTCTTCCGCTGTGTTTTCCGAGTACTATTCTGCTCATAGGAAATCCAACATCTTCGGGGTTTATAATCTCGTAAGTCATCCTGTGGCTTAAAACTCCGTGTTGGTGTATTCCACTTTCGTGGGCAAAGGCGTTGTCTCCAACGATAGCTTTGTTGGGCTGAACGAAGTTTCCGGTTATTCTACAAAGGAGCCTTGAGGTCTTGTATATCTCCTTAGTGTTTACTTCGGTGTATAGGTCACCAAAGAAGTCTTTTCTTACTTTCAGTGCCATAACCACTTCTTCTAAGGCTGCGTTTCCTGCCCTTTCACCAATTCCGTTTATCGTACACTCTACCTGTCTTGCCCCGTGCTTCACTGCGATTAGGGAGTTTGCGGTTGCAAGTCCAAGGTCGTCGTGGCAGTGCACGCTCAAGATAACCTTGTCAATGTTTGGAACGTTGTTCATTATGTCCTCTATTAGCTGGCCAAACTCCTCGGGTATTGCGTATCCCACCGTGTCGGGAATGTTTATAACGGTAGCCCCGCTCTTTATTGCGGTTTCTATGGCTCTGTAAAGGAACTCCCTTTCACTACGCGTAGCGTCCTCACAGGAAAACTCCACATCGTCTGTGAAGTTCCTCGCAAAGGAAACCGCCCTTTTTATTCTCTCAAGCACCTCTTCCGGGGTCATCCTGAGCTTGTACTGCATGTGAATGGGGGAAGTGGCTATGAAGGTGTGTATTCTCTTTCTTTCTGCAGGCTCTAAGGCCTTTGCTGCTATCTCTATGTCGCTCTCTAAGGCTCTTGCAAGGGAGCATATTATTGGACCTTTTACCTCTTTAGCTATTCTGTAAACCGCTTCAAAGTCTCCCTTTGAGGCTGCGGCAAATCCCGCCTCTATTATGTCAACGTTGAGCCTTGCAAGCTGATGAGCCATCTGGAGTTTTTCTTCGGCAGTCATAGAAAAACCGGGTGCTTGCTCTCCGTCTCTCAGCGTCGTGTCAAAGATGTAAACCTTCTCTCCCATCTTTTCCTCCAGTAATTGAAAATAATTCTCAGATAAGAATAAGTCAACAGAAAAGTTTTAAGAAACCACTTCTTTTACTCTCTTTTCTATATACTTTTTGTAGGGATTACAATTCTTCACGTAATCTTGCAAGGTAGCCTTTGCTCCTTCTGGGAATTTCAGGTTGCCGTAAGCGGTCTCCACTCTCTTTTTGGTTTCAGGTGAAGGGTTCTTTTTGTAAATGTTCGTAGCCGCTTCAAACTCTTTTATGCGCTTTTTTATGTCCAGCCCCTTAGCCAAAACCTCTTCAGCAACCTTTATAATCTCTTCAGCTTTCGCCTTTACTTCGTCAGAGACCTTCTTTACGTTAGAAAGGACTTCTTTTAGTTCGTTTAGTTTTTCCTGTAGCTTGTTGGTAGTTTTTAAAAGGAGTCCTACGCTTGCGCAGAGGTCCTTCCCCTCGTTAAAAGCCTTGTTTATGTATCCTTCTAAAGCTTGGGTGAGGTTCTTTACGTCGTTTGCGACTACCTTGAGTTTTCCTTCCGTGTATTTCATCTCTGACCTCCTTCCTTCGTTAATAAGTGAATATATTATTTTAAGTTTGTGTTATGAAAAAGTGTAGAATTTGTGAGAAAAAAGCGGTCATCTACATGCCCCACCACAGATTAGCCCTTTGCAGGGAGCACTTTATTGAGTGGTTTGAGAGGTACACGGAAAGGACGATAAAAGAGTTTAAGATGTTCACAAAAAGGGATAGGATTCTCGTTGCGATATCGGGGGGAAAGGACAGCTTGTCCCTTTGGCAGGTCTTAAGAAAACTTGGATACGAGGCTGACGGGCTTTACATAGACCTTGGAATAGGGGAATACTCAAAAAAGTCAAGGGAAAAAGTTGAGAGGTTTGCCCAAAGGATAAACGCAAAGGCTATAATTGTTGACCTAAGTAAAGAGCTTGCCCCTATTCCTGAACTTGTGAAGATTACTACGAGGGAAGCCTGCTCGGTATGCGGGCTCGTAAAGAGGTATAACTTCAACAAAGTTGCCAAAGAATACGGGTATAACGTCGTAGCAACTGGCCACAACTTGGACGACGAGGCAAGCGCCCTTTTGGGAAACGTCTTGAACTGGAACGAGAAGTACTTAGGAAGGAAGTATCCAGTCCTTGAAGAGGAAGGGGGATTTGTGAGAAAGGTAAAGCCCTTTTGTAAGTTTACCGAAAAGGAGACCGCACTTTACGCCCTTCTAAACGGCATAGACTACATAGAGGAGGAATGCCCCTTTTCTGAGGATGCAAGCTCTATCTTTTACAAAAAGATTCTTAACGAGATAGAAGAACGCTTTCCGGGAACGAAGTTAAGATTTTACTTAGACTACCTTAGGAAGATTTATCCCAAGTTCAAAGATTCTGAAGAAAAAAAGGAGTTAAGACCCTGCAAGGTATGCGGAGAGCCTACGATGGGAGAGGTGTGTCCAGTCTGCAAGATGAGGGAAAAGCTAAAAGAGAAGGCTACGAAAGAGCTCAATTAACCAATCTCTCAAGCCTTGCTAAATTCGCGTTGTAAAGGTAGAGTAGAAAGAGGTATTCTTTTAGGACTTCGTTGTACTTACTCCTTGCGTCTAAGACCTCAAGCTGGGTGGCTATGCCCTCTTTGTAGCGTTCCGTTGAAAGTCTGAGGCTTTCCTTTGCCGCCTCTAAGGATAACTCCGTTGCCTTTATCCTTTCCCTTAAGGACTTTAAGTCAAGTAGTGTTTTGTTTAACTCCGCCTTTAGCCTGTAAAGGAGGTCCGTATAGTTTTCCTTTTCTTTTAGAAAGTCAATTTTCCTTTGGGCTACTTCTGCCTCTCTTTTAAATCCGTCAAAGAACTTGTAGTTCAAGCTTATTCCTACGGAGTATCCGTTTACCCGCTCTTTTCCTCCGAATAAGCTCTTACGGGTGGTGTATCCTTGATATTCCGCAAAGGCTTGAACACTTGGATAGTAATCCGCAGAAGCTACGTCTATTAACTTTTTTGCCACTTCCAGTCTCTGTTTTGCGATTTTTAGGCTCGTGTTGTTTTTTAGGAGCTTTTCTTCCCAAGGCTCTCCCTCAAGGGGGAAGTCCTCGTAGCTGAGCTTTCCTTCAATCTCTTTTATGTCTTCAGCTCTTAGGAAAGCTCTTAACTCCTCAAGACTCTTGTAATAGTCCGTTTCCGCATCAATTAAGCTCACCTTTGCACTTTCGTACTGAGCCTTTGCCCTTAAGTACTCCACTTTTGGAAGAATTCCCGCCTTATACTTTTCTTCTACTAGCCTAAGGTTCTCCTCCCAATACCTAAGGTTGTCCTTCTCAAGGTCTACAACCGCTTTTTTGTAAAGAAGGGCGTAGTAGAGCTCCTTTACGGTGTATTCCACTTCTTTTTTTACATCTTCCAAGATTAACTCCCTGAGCTTTACTTCGTTCTTAGCAAGGCTCAGGGTATCAAATATCACCTTATTGAAGATGTTCTGGGTTAGGGTTATGTTGTAGCTTTGTCTGTCTCTAAGAGCAAAACCAAAGACTAAGCTTTTATCAAGGTGGGTGTAAGAGTAGCCTCCCGTCACGGTTGGGAGGATTCCCGCTCTTGCTCGCCTAATCTCTTCGTAAGCTCGCTTTAGGTCAAGCTCTGAGATTTTTATGTTAGTGGTATTCTTGTAGGCTATTTCCAAAAGCTCCCTTAGGTCAGCACTAAAGGTGATAGAGATTAAAAGTAAGAGAATCAAAAGCCTCATTGCAGGCTCACCTTTACACCAGGTCTAAGTAGATAGGCGTTCTCAACCGCTATTTTATCATCTTCCTTTAAATTACCTAAGACGTAAGCGTATCCTCCCTCCGTTTTTAGGAGCTCCACCTCTACGGGAACAGCGCTTCCCTTTTCTACTTTCCAAACCACCTTTTTATTTCCTAAGAGGGTTATGGCTTGTTCTGGAACCTTAAAGGCTTCCCGCTTTCCTACGAGGAGCTTAACTATTGCAAACATCCCCGGCTTTATCTTTCCCTCTGGATTTTGGAAGTCCGCCTTTACGGTTATAGTTCTCTCTTGAGTAAGAACCGGGGAAAGGTAAGAGACCTTTCCCTTTATCTCTCCTACTCCTTCAACCTCTGCAAAGATAACAGCTCCCTTCTCTACCTTTGAGAGGTGTTCTTGGGGGATTGAAAAACTCAGTCTTATGGGGTTTAGGCTTACGATGTGAAAGAGATTGGTAGAGGGATTTACGTAGTCTCCTTCGCTTACAAAGCGCTTTGCAACGTATCCACTAAAGGGTGCTCTTACTGTGCTCTTTGCTATTCTTAGTTTTACATCTTGTATTTGAGCCTGAAGGGCTTTAACTTCCTCTTCGGAAGTTTTTAGGAGCTTTCCGGCTTCTTCAAAACTTTCCTTAGAGATTAGCTCCCTTTCGTAAAGGTTTTTTCTTCTTTCGTAAAAAGCTCTGTAGTATTCTAAGTCAGCCAAGAGCTTGCGATAGGAAGCCTCTAACCTTTTTAGCTCAAGGGTTAAGAATTTGTCTTCTATTTTTAATAATTTTTCTCCTTCTTTAACGAATCTTCCCTCATCCGTAAAAATCTTTTCTACTATTCCGCTCACCTCTGGTTTTAAGTAAACCTCCTTTACCGCTTCAAAGCTTCCCTTAGCTGTATAGTAAATTTCCACCTCTTCCCTTTGAGGAGATACTACTGAAACCTTTATAACCCTTTCACCTTGCGTTTCTTTACGAGTCTCCTTTTGGGACTTACAGCTAAAAAGGAAAACGATGAGAAGTAAAGGTAGAATTCTTAACATACTAATTATTATTCTAAAATAGAGTAGAGATGATAAAGTTCTTTATTCTAAGACCAGTAACTTCCCTTATGCTTATGCTCTCCTTCATTCTGCTTGGACTTTACTCCTTGAGACTTATTCCCGTTGACCTCCTTCCGAACGTAGACTTTCCAGTAGTTTCTATAACTACCCTTTATCCGGGAGCGGATGCAAAAACCGTAGACGTTAACGTAACGAGAATTATAGAGGACGAGCTTGCGGGTATAAGCGGAAGGGAGGCGATAATCTCAAGTAGCTTTGCGGGGGTTTCTCGCGTTCAGGTGTTCTTTTCCTTAGATAAGGACATAGACGTTGCGGCCCAAGAGGTGAGAGATGCGGTTTTGAGAGCCTACAGAAGAATGCCCGAAGGAGTTGAGCCCCCATTAGTTAGAAAGATAGACACATCCCTATCTCCAGTTTTTGTAGTTTTTCTTTACTCTAAGGGTGCGGATTATCAGACCCTTGCTTACTTTGCGGACAAGCTCGTAAAAAGAGACTTTGAAAAGGTTACGGGAGTTGGTTCCGTTGACCTTGGAGGTTTTAGGGACAACGTTTTGTGGGTAAGACTGAACCCAGAAAGGCTCTACAGTAAGGAGCTAACCCCATTAGATGTCGTAAATGCGATAAGTAGGAACCACTTAGAGGCTCCTGCGGGAAGAATTGAGCTAAAAAACAGAGAATACATCCTTAGACTTCAGGGAAAGTTTCAGTCTCCAGAGGAGTTTAACGAGCTCTACATAAAAGGAGGTATAAAACTTAAAGACATTGGAAGGGCTTACTTTGACTCTGACGAATTTAGGTCTCAAGCTCGCTTTAAGGGAAAGGAGGCAATAGCACTAGTCATTTACAAAGAGTCTAACGCAAACACCGTAAAAGTAGTTGATGAAGTCAAAAAGAGAATGAAAAAGTGGGAAGAACTCCTTCCCCCCAACATAGGCATAAGCTACACCTTTGACGCATCGGAGTTCATAAGAGCAAACGTTAGGGCTGCTTTTGAAGAGATTATCATAGGCTCTATCCTTACGGGAGTGGTTATTTACGTATTCTTAGGAGCCTTGCGCCTTACGATTATCCCCCTATTTGCGATTCCCGTTACTTTGCTCGGAACGGTGTTCTTTCTGTTTCTGTTTAAAAACTCCCTAAACACTTTTACGCTTTTGGGACTTGCGGTTGCGGTTGGTCTCGTAATTGACGACGCTATAGTAGTCTTAGAGAGTATTTACAGAAGAAAACAGGAGGGATTACCCCAGTTAGAGGCTGGCATTGAAGGAACGAGGGTGGTCATTTTCGCCCTACTTGCCTCTACCGCATCGCTTATAGTAGTCTTCCTTCCCGTTATTTTCCTAAAGGGAATAGTTGGAAAGCTCTTTGGAAGCTTTGCGCTCACCTTAGTAATAGCCCTTGCCCTTTCTTACTTAGTAGCCCTAAGCTTTACCCCCTCAGCTTCTACGAGGCTGGTAAGGGAAACCTCCGAAAATTTCTTTATGAAGGTCTACAACAGGCTTGAAAACGCCTTTGACAGAGCTCTCATTTTTTCTCTAAATCACAAGCCCGTAGTTATTCTGGCATCCCTGCTTGCGGTAGCGGGGGGTTTTTTCGCTTTTAAGTTCGTAAAAAAGGAGTTCTTTCCATTGGCTGACGAAAATAGGTTCATTATAAGGTTTGAGACTCCCGTTGGTTCTTCCTTTGAATTTACCCAGAAAAAGGCTCAGGAGATTGAAAAGATACTCCTTTCAAATCCTTACATAGACCGCTTTGGAATAGCCATAGGTGAAGGTATTGCGGGAAGACCAGACGTAAACGGTGGTATTGGCTTTGTCTACCTGAAGAAGGGAAACAGACCCCACATGAAGGTAATTATGGACGAGCTTAGAAGGGAGTTTAGAAGGCTAAAAGACGTGAGGGTGAGCTTAGAGCCTCCGAGCATAGTAGGAGTGGGAGGCGGAAGGACTACGGATATTCAATATGTCGTAAAGGGTCCCTCTTTGGAAGTTTTAAAGGAAATTGCAGAAAAGATGGAAGCCCACTTTAGAGGCGTTCCGGGTTTTGTGGACGTTGATACGAACCTAAGACTAAACGAACCCCAAGTAAAGATAAGGATAAACAGAGAAAAGGCTGGAGACTTGGGTATAGACGTTAAGGACGTTGCGGATACGCTAAACATTCTCTTTGGGAAGTTTAAGCTCGGAAGTTACGAGCTTGGAGCGGAAAGCTACGACCTATACGTTAAGGCTGACCAAGACTTTACGAAGAATCTAGAAAGCCTTGAGAAGGTTTACATAAGGACGAAGGAAGGAAAGCTCGTTCCCATAACGAAGGTCGTAGAATACAGCTTAGAAACGGGGTATAAGGTAATCAACAGATACGACAGAACTTACTCCTTCTTCTTCTACGCAAACCTTACAGGAGATAGGAACCTTTCCTTAGCAATTGATAAGGTAGAAAGCTGGCTCAAAGAAAACCTTCCCCCGGGATACACCTACGAGCCTGCGGGAGAGGCTAAAGAGTTTAGAAGGGCAATGCAGGGCTTCGTTTTTTCTCTAATAGTAGCTCTCGTTGGCGTTTACATGGTTCTTGCTTCTCTCTTTGAGAGTCTCGTTACTCCCTTTATAGTCCTTTTGATGGTTCCATTGGTAGCTCTTGGAGCGTCGTTCTTCCTCATTTTAACAAATACCTCCTTTAGCGTCCCTACCTTTTTCGGAGTTATACTTCTGGTGGGAATAATAGTTAGGGATGCGGTCCTCTTCATAGAGAGGATAATCCAGCTGAGAAAGGAAGGCTATTCGGTGAGGGAAGCCATAATTCAGGCAAGAAGGGAAAGGCTAAGGCCTATTTTGATGACTACTATAACCGTAGTTTCCGCTCTCATTCCCCCGCTTTTGGGACTTACTACAGGTTCGGAGCTCAGAAAACCCCCTGCTGCAGCGGTTATAGGTGGAATAATAACGGGCTTACCCCTTAGCCTATTTTTACTCCCAGTGCTTTACGAGATTACCGAGAGCATTAAACTAAAAAAATTTAAATTAAGATAGTAATTATGTTAATCGTTGATTTGAGAAAGCCTGATTGGAAGAGCAACGAAAGGTTAAAGTATCTTGCTTCGCGAGGTGAGATTTTAGAAGAGGAATACGAAAAAACCGTAAAGGAAATTATAAGACGCGTAAAAGAAGAGGGAGACAAGGCTCTCATAGAATTCACGGAGAAGTTTGACGGAGTAAAGCTCACTCCCGAGACCTTAGAAGTCCCTTACGAAGAGCTTGAAAAGGCTTACAAAAGTATAGACAACAAGGTCAGGGAAGCCTTAGAGTTTGCGGAAGAAAGGATAAGAGTATTTCACGAAAAGCAGTTAGAAAACTCTTTCTTTAAAGAGGAAGAGGGGATAATTCTCGGCCAAAAGGTTTTGCCCTTAGAAAGAGTGGGCGTTTACGTTCCCGGTGGTAAGGCCGCTTACCCTTCTACCGTTCTTATGAACGTCGTTCCTGCAGTGGTAGCGGGAGTTCAAGAAATAATAATGGTCTCTCCAAAGCCCAATCCCTATACCCTCGCTGCAGCCTACATAGCTGGAGTAAGTAGAGTATTTCAGGTAGGTGGGGCTCAGGCTATTGCGGCTCTTGCCTACGGAACGGAGACTATTCCAAAGGTAGACAAAATCGTTGGACCCGGAAACATATACGTTGCCCTCGCTAAGAAGCTCGTTTTTGGAGCCGTTGACATTGACATGATAGCGGGTCCTTCCGAGGTCTTGGTTATAGCGGACGAAAGCGCCAATCCAAGGTGGGTGGCTGCAGACCTTCTGTCTCAGGCTGAACACGACGAGCTTGCAGCTGCCATCTTAGTCACTCCTTCAGAAAGGCTTGCGGAAGAAGTAGTAAAAGCCATTAGAGAGCTCCTTAATTCCTTAGAAAGGAAAGAGATAGCACAGCGTTCCTTAGAGCGTTTTGGGACGGTATTTCTGGTTAAGGATTTGTTCCACGCCTGCGAGGTTGCAAACCACATAGCTCCCGAACACTTAGAGGTGATAACAAAAGAGCCTATGGCTTTACTTCCCGAGTTAAAACATGCGGGAGCAATCTTTTTGGGAGCTTACTCTACAGAGCCCTTAGGAGATTACCTACTTGGGCCTAATCACACCCTGCCAACGGGGAAAACCGCACGGTTCTTCTCACCACTTGGGGTATACGACTTTATCAAGCGCTCTTCCGTTATATTCGTAGCAAAAGAGGGCTTTAAAAGGGTAGCGGATTACGCAGAGGTTTTAGCTATGGCTGAGGGGCTAACCGCTCACGCACTTGCAGTGAGGGTGAGGAAAGATGAGGGGTAAGGCTTTCTTCTTAGTCTCTTTAGCCTTTCTTTTTTATTCCTGCGCTTCAAAGGTATGCCCAAAGCCAGAGGAGGTTTTAAACACTGCCTTTAAAGAGCCAAAAGACGGAACTTACTACGGATACTTGAAAGTGAACCTTTTGAGAACCCCTTTCGTTATTAAGAAACAGGGAGAAAGTGAGGAAGTAAAGACGGGCATTCCGGGAGTGAGTATAAGCACGAGCACGCTTTGTTACGAAGGGACCTGTATTGAGCTTCCCGTAAAGCCTTCCCAAGTCCTTTACGGATACTTTCCGGGTAAGTATAAGGTAGAGAGCTGTAACGGAGAGATTGTCCTTCGCTCAGAAGACGGAATGACCCTCTTTTTTGAAAAGGGAACGCTAAAGCAGGTCAATTACAAAAACATTAGCCTGATTTACGGCAAAAGAACGCCCGAAGGATACTTTAGGGACATAACGATAAAGGTTAATGACTTGGAAGCTAAACTTGTCGTTGAAGGGAGAGGAATATGAGCTTAAGATTCGTAGCCATTGGTGGTGGGACGGGGCTTTCTACCCTTTTGAGAGGACTTAAGAAAGAGGTAGGACGCTCAATAAAGAGATTGACCGCCATAGTTACCGTTGCTGACAGTGGAGGAAGCACGGGAAGACTAAGAAAGATTTACCAAATTCCCGCACCCGGAGACATAAGAAACTGCATAGTAGCCCTATCGGACGCAGAGGAGATAATGCAGAAACTCTTCCAGTATAGGTTTAAGGGAGACGGATTGGAAGGACACGCCTTTGGGAATTTATTCATAACGGCGCTTACCGACATAACGGGGAGCTTCTTGGAAGCGGTTAGATTAACCTCTAAGATTTTAAACACCAAAGGTGAGATAATTCCATCTACGGACGAAAGCGTTAACCTCGTTGCGGAGTTTGACGACAAAGCGGTTATTCACGGAGAAGAGGAGATAACGGAATACGGAAAAAAGGGTCATAGAATTAAGAGAATATGGCTTGAGCCTGAAAATCCAAAAGCTCCAAAGGACGCTTTAAAGAGAATAGAAGAGGCGGACGCTATAGTAATAGGGCCCGGGAGCCTCTTTACGAGCATTATTCCCAACTTCTTAGTTCCGGGAATAAGAGAAGCGGTGAATAACTCTAGGGCTTTTAAGATTTTCGTCGTTAATGCTATGACCCAACCGGGAGAAACGGAAGGATTTAGTGCTTACGACCACGTGAAAACCTTTAGAGAGTTTTCGGGAATAAATAGGATTGATGCGGTAATCGTAAATACTAAGATGCCTTCTGACGAGCTTTTGAGAAAGTACTTAGAACAAAACCAAGAGCCCGTAACTCCAGACGTTTCAAAGATAGCAAAGGAAGGTATAAAGGTTTATCCAGAAGACCTAATAGGGGAATCTCAAGACTTCGTTCGGCACGACCCCGAAAAGCTCACTAAAACCATAATGCAGATATTGGAGCATGAAGTACTTCATAAAGTTTGACCTTGGCAGGCTTCCCGAAGAGGAAGCGGAGGTTCTTATCTGCGGAAGCGGAATAGGAGGTTTAAGCACCGCCATATACCTTAAAGAGCTGGGAGTAAATCCAGTAATTCTTACGCGGGGAATAGGGAATACTTACTATTCTCAAGGAGGTATAGCGGCAGCAGTTCTTCCAGAGGACAGTCCTTACCTTCACTACTGCGATACCTTAAGGGCTGGCAGATACTTAAACGACGAGGTAAATACTCGCATACTCACCTACGAGGGACCCCAGAGAATAGTTGACCTTGAGAGGTTTGGAGTGAGCTTTGACAAGAGAAACGGGGTTTACGAGACCACGGTAGAAGGGGGACACTCAAAGCCAAGGGTGTTAAAGGTTAAGGACTATACGGGCAGGGAGATTTATACGAAGCTCCTTAAGAAAGTCAAAGAGCTGGGTATTCCTATACTGGAGGGAGAGCTTCAGGAAATAATAACCTTAGACTTTCAAGTGGTTGGGGTTCTTTATACGAAAGGTGAAAGCCTTCACTTCCTTCGCTCTAAGCAGGTAGTCCTTGCAACGGGGGGAGCGGCTTCTATGTATCTTCACACTTCAAATCCAAAGAAAGTTAGAGGGGATTCCATAGGGACCGCTTTTAGACAAGGTGCCGTTATTAAAAATCCGGAGTTCGTCCAGTTTCATCCTACCGTTTTAGAGAACTCTAACCTTTTGATTTCTGAAGCAGTTAGGGGCGAGGGAGCGATTCTCGTAAACGACAGGGGAGAGCGCTTTACAAACGAGCTCCTTCCAAGGGACGAAGTTGCAAGGGCTATATACAACCAGCTAAAGGAGGGAAGAAGGGTCTTTTTAGACCTCAGACCTCTTGCGGAAAAGGGAATAAAAATAGAGGAGCGTTTTCCCACAATTTACGCCTATTTAAAGGAGAGGGGAATAGACCCATACAGACAGCCAGTTCCAGTAAGTCCAGCGGCGCACTATTACATAGGCGGTATAGAGGTTGACGACTCGGGAAGGACTTCCATTAGGGGGCTTTACGCTGTTGGGGAGTGTAGTTGCACGGGAGTCCACGGAGCCAACAGGCTTGCTTCTAACTCCCTTTTAGAGGGAGTCGTGTTTGGCTACAGAACCGCATACCAGATTTACTTGGAAAGGAACTACTTAAAAGTACCCGAAGGGTATTTAAAGATAAAAAACGAAAAGGAGGGAAGCAGAGAACCCTCCTTTAGCATTTTGGAGCTAAAGCGTTTAATGTGGGAAAAGGTGGGGCTTGAAAGGGAAGAAAGGGAGCTAAAGGAAGCAAGGGAAAGGCTCCTTGCGTGGCTTGAGGAAGCAAAGAGCTGGAAAAGGACTCCAAAAAACAGACAGCTTTACGACATTCTTTTGGTTGCCCTTTGCACGGTAGAGGGGGCGCTCAGCAGAAGGGAAAGCAGGGGAACGCACTACAGAAGGGACTTTCCAGAGGAAAGGGAGAGCTTTAGAAGGGACACTCTAATAACGAGGGACTTTCTTATTGAGTAGTTTAAAATCTTTTAAAAATTCCCTAACGGAGGTAAGGAGAGTGTTTGAGTTTTCCGACAGGCTAAAGGTTTTACCTCCCTACCTGTTTGCGGAGCTTGACAGGAAGAAAAACGAGAAGATAGCCCAAGGCGTTGACGTTATAGACCTTGGGGTCGGAGACCCAGACATTCCCACTCCAAAGCCCATAGTAGAGGCAGCAAAGAAGGCTTTAGAAAATCCCGAAAATCACAGGTATCCCTCTTACGTTGGAAAGTTGGAGTTTAGAGAAGCGGTAGCAAACTTTTACAAAAGGAGGTTTGGGGTAGAGCTTGACCCAAAGACAGAAATAATAACCCTTATAGGTTCAAAGGAAGGAATAGCTCACTTTCCCTTAGCCTTCGTAAATCCCGGAGACATAGTTATATGCCCAGACCCAGCCTACCCAGTATACAAGATAGGGACCATATTTGCGGGGGGAGTACCTTACATAGTTCCCTTAAAAGAAGAAAACAACTTCCTTCCAGACCTTGAAAGCATTCCCGAAGACGTTGCAAAAAGGGCAAAAATTATCTGGGTTAACTATCCCAACAACCCAACCTCCGCGGGAGCGACCTTAGAGTTTTACAAAAAGCTCGTTGAGTGGGCAAAGGAGTATAACGTAATAGTAGCTTCTGACAACGCTTACTCGGAAATCTACACGGGAAGTGAAAAGCCACCTTCTATTCTGCAGGTAGAGGGAGCTAAGGATGTAGCTATAGAGTTTCACTCGCTTTCTAAGACTTACAACATGACGGGATGGAGAATTGGTTGGGCGGCGGGAAACAAGGAGCTTATAGCTGGGCTTGGAAAGGTAAAGACCAACGTAGACAGCGGACAGTTTGGAGCTGTGCAAGATGCTGGAATAGCAGCTCTCAACCTGCCCGAGGAAGAAGTAGAAAAGCTAAGAAGCATTTACAGGGAAAGAAAGAAGATAATGACTGAAGCCCTTGAAAAGATAGGACTACAGGTCTACAAGAGCGACTATACCTTCTACCTGTGGATAAAGGTTCCAGAGGGTTATACTTCAGCTGAGTTCGTGGGAAGGCTCATAGAAGAGGCAGGAGTAGTTTGCACCCCCGGAAACGGATTTGGAGAGTACGGAGAGGGCTACTTTAGGATATCCCTGACCGTTCCAACGGAAAGACTCCTTGAGGCTGCAGAGCGGATTAAGAATCTAAGCCTTTAAAATAAAGAGCATGTTGAAGATAAAGAGGGAAGTTCTTGAGAGGATAATCGCTCAGGCGGAAAGGGATTACCCTTACGAGACCTGCGGACTTTTGCTTGGAAAAGTGGAAGGGGATTCTCGCATAGCTTACGAGGCTTTTGAAACTCCTAACGCCAATCAAGACAGAAAGCACGACCGCTACGAAATAGCCCCAAAGGACTACATGAGGGCGGAAGACTACGCAATTTCTAAGGGATACGAGATTGTTGGAGTTTATCACTCCCACCCTGACCATCCAGACAGACCGTCCCAGTTTGACTTAGAAAGGGCTTTCCCGGAGCTTTCTTACGTAATCCTTTCGGTGCAAAGGGGTAAGGTGGTCTCTTACAGAAGCTGGGAGCTAAAAGGGGACAAATTTGAAGAAGAAAAGGTAGAGATATGGGAATAAAGGAAACGATAAAGTTTTTAGAGGCCATAGGTATAAACGAGCTCTACCTTTCTCAGAAAGTAGGGGAAAAGGATTTGGAAGTAAAAGAAGAAGAAGAAAAGAAAGAGAGCAGAGAAGAGCTTCTTAAAAAACTTTACGAACAGTGGAAGGACTGCACCCGTTGTGAGCTTCACAAAAGTCGCTCTCAGGTGGTTCCCGGTAACGGAAATCCCTATTCGTCTTTGGTTTTCGTTGGGGAGGCTCCGGGAGAGGAAGAAGACAAACAGGGAAAGCCCTTTGTGGGAAAGGCTGGACAGCTTCTTAACAAACTCATAAAAGAAGTTCTTGGCTTAGAAAGGGAAGAAGTATACATAACCAACGTCTGTAAGTGTAGGCCACCGGAAAACAGAAAGCCAACGCCTATAGAGATGCGCGCTTGTAGTCCTTACCTAAGGGAGGAAATCAAGATAATTCAGCCAAAAGTTATATGCTGTCTTGGTGCTACCGCTGGTGAGGGAATTCTTGGAAAGACTCTAAAGATAACTAAGGTGAGGGGGCAGGTCTTTAGTTATCCTTTCAATCCCAAAATAAAGGTTTTCCTAACTTATCATCCCGCATACGTTTTGAGAAATCCAAGTGAGGAAGATACTCTCGTAAAAGACTTTACGAAGCTAAAGGAGCTCATCTCTCAATAATTGTTATAACGCTTTTTTTCGTAAGCTCCTCTTTAAGCTTTTGGTATTCCTCTAGGAACTTTTTAGCTAAAATCTCTTGCTTTAGCATTTCTTCGTCAGCTTCTCCCGCAACCTTCTCCTCTCCCAAAACCCGTAGCATGTAAATACTTTTACTGTCTTCCGCAAAGATTAGCTCTCCACTCTTTGCACTCCAAACCCTGTCGTCTAATTCCTTTATAAGGTCTCCCTTTTCAACGCTTAAGACCTGATAGTGTCCCCCCACTTTTTGGGAGAGCTCTTGCAAATTAACGCTTGAGCTCGTCAGTAGCCTTTCAAGCTCTTTTGCTTTTTCTTTTGAAACTACTACGAGCTCAACTTTTTTCTTAATTCTTAGGTCACCCTTTTTTAGTTTTGCAAGCTCAAGTTCAAGCTCTGAAACTTTAATGTTTCTGAGTAAGTACTCTTTTAGACCTTCGGTAGCTATTAGGTCTTTTTTCAAAAACTCTTTTATGTCCTTTAAGGTGAGCTCGTATTTATTTAGCTCTTCCACGAGCTGTTCTAAGGTCATACCGTTTGCCTTAGCAATCTCTTTAACGAGCTCGTCTACGCTTTCGTCGGGAATGTCAATTCCCCTTTGGACGAGATATTGGTAAAAGAGGTTAACTTCTATTAGTCTTTCCAAGAGCTTGTCTTTATCGGAAATACCGTAATAGATTTCTGCCATCTTCAGGTCACTGAGGAGAATTGGCTCTCCGTTGACGGAGGCTATTACCTTGTCAACGAGCCTACCAAAGAGGAGCGACACAAACAGGAGAATTACAAGTTGTCCCAGTAAAACCTTACGCGATAACCTTGAACCTTTTCCTTTAACCATTCTTTGAAAGCCTCCTTCCTCTTTTCTTCTAAAATTTTTAACTTAATTAGCTCCTTAGCCTTTTCAAAGGGAATTGTACCGGCAGGTCTTCTGTCCAATATTTTAAAAACGTAATACCTTCCGTTTAACTCTATGGGTTCTGAAACGACTCCAACCTCCAATGAGGGGAAGCTATCTATCAAAATTTTCGGAAAGGCACTTTTGGAATACCACAGAGGCTTACTCACCTCTATACCACTTCTCTCCTTTGGGATTTCTCCCCTTTCTAAAAGGCTCTTTACTCGCACGGCGCGTTCTCTGTCGTCCGTAGACACAGCTATAACTTTATAACTCGCAGGATACTGAAACTCTCTTTTGTAGAACTCGTAGTAAGCTCTAAGCTTGTCTTCGGGAATTTTTTCTACGGCTTTATCGTCTACTAGTTTTCTCAAAAGTTTTTCCGTTACTAATTCCGCCTTTATAAGATTCATCAAAGCAGGAGAAAACTCCTCTTTTCTTTCCCCTATTCTACTTCTTATAAATTCTCTTAATTCGTCCTCGGAAACCGTAATTCCTTCCTTTTCCGCTTCTCTCAGGATTATCAAGCTTCTTACATACTCTACCAAGAATATTTTTTTATCTTCTTGAGTTGGCTCGGAAAAAGGAAGGTGAGAGACTCTTTCCCAGAAGGTGTAAAAAACGCTGTTAAACTCGTCCGCCGTTATCTTTTTCCCGTTTATTTCTGCAACTACGTTTCCAAAGACTAGACTGAGCATAAAGAAAAAAAGGAATGCGACTTTTTTCATAACCATAATTTTAACTCAGTATCCTAACCTTATTCTAACGCCAAGATAAACGAGTAACAAGCTGAGAATTAGGTTGATAATTCCAAGCACCCTTGCCCACTTCCTGTGATGTTCAGAACCTATTGCCTTCTTCCCAGCCCATAGGTCGTGAGCCAAGGAAACTACGACAACAACGAAAAATATAAAGAGCTTCTCGTATATGCTTCTTCTAAAACCACCGTGTAATAAGTAAGTATTCACTAATCCAGTAATAAACAATAAAGACAACGAGATGAGCGTTCCGTATAGAGAAAATCGTTTTCCTACCTCTTGGAAGGCTTCTCCCATTATTTCTGGATGCTTGCGAAGATAAGGCGCTACGACGAAAGATAAAAAGAGCATTCCACCCACCCAGAAGGTGGCTAAAACCACATGAAGAAAGAGAAAGAACTCCTTCACGTTCCTACCCTTGCAAGAACTTTTTCTTTGAAGTCTTTTAAGGTGGGTTTTATTCTTATAGGCGTTGAAAGCTTTCCTTCTAAAACCTCCATCGTCTTATAACCGTTTCCCGTTATGTAGACTACGACCGTCTCTTCGGGAGAAATCATTCCCTTTTCTACGTATTTTTTAAGGACCGCTATTGTGGTTCCTCCTGCGGTTTCCGTGAAGATGCCCTCGGTTTCCGCAAGTAGCTTTATACCTTCAATTATTTCTTCGTCAGTTGCGGTTTCCCAGGCTCCGTTGCTCTCTCTTGCAACCTGAAGGGCGTAAATACCGTCCGCTGGGTTGCCTATCGCTATGGACTTGGCTATGGTGTTGGGTTTAACTGGTTTTATAAAGTCCCTTCCTTCTTTCCACGCCTGAGCTATGGGAGAACAACCTTCCGCTTGGGCTCCGAGCATACGGGTTTTTACTTCTCCTATTAATCCAACCTTTTCAAGCTCTTTAAACCCTTTCCATATTTTCGTGTATAGCGAGCCAGAAGCTGCTGGGACTACTACTACGTCGGGAGCTCTCCATCCGAGCTGTTCCGCTACTTCAAAGGCTAAGGTTTTTGAGCCTTCCGCATAATAGGGTCTGATGTTTATGTTAACGAAAGCCCATCCAAGGTCGTTAGCTATTTCGGAACAGAGTCTATTAACGTCGTCGTAGGTTCCTTCAACCGCTACGACGGTGGGGTTAAATACGAGAGAACCTATTATCTTTTGGCTTTCTAAGTTAGCGGGAATAAAGACATAGCAGTTAAAGCCCGCTTGGGCTGAGTGGGCGGCTACGGAGTTTGCAAGATTTCCAGTAGAGGCACAAGCTGCGGTATCAAAGCCAAACTCCTTTGCCTTAGAGAGGGCTACGGAAACTACGCGGTCCTTAAAGGAAAGGGTAGGGTGATTAACGCTGTCGTCTTTTATGTAAAGATTCTTTAAACCCAAAACCTCTCCAAGTCTTTCCGCTTTTTTTAAAGGGGTAAAGCCCGCAGTTAATCCCACTTGAGGATTTTCAACGGGTAGCAAGTCCAGGTATCGCCACAAGCTCTTTGGTCCCTTTTCTATTTTCTCTCTTGATATGTTTCGCTTGATTTCTTCGTAGTCGTAGACCACCTCCAAGGGACCAAAGCAAAACTCACAAACGTGTATTGGCTCTGCGGGATACTCCCTTCCACATTCCCTGCACTTAAGACCCTTTACCTTTGCCATTTAATTCCTCCAAGGAAAGTATTTAATAATAGAATAAGTTAGTCCTTTTGCTCAACTGGGTATTATCTTATTATTTTTGATGACGAAAGAGTTTATAACGGATTACACTCTTGGAGAGCTAAAGGAAAAGTTTAAAGAACTAAACTTAGAGCCCTACAGGGCTAATCAGGTTTTTAGGTGGATATACAAGAAGTTCGTAACGGACTTTGACCAGATGACGGACCTCTCTAAGGAGCACAGAAAGCTCTTAAAGCAGAGGTTTGCTTTCCATCCTCTTGAAAAGATTGAAAAGGTTGAGGCTCCTGACGCTACGAAGTATCTCTTTAAAACCCTTGACGGACACCTCGTTGAAACGGTCTTGATAAAGGAAAGAGACCACTTGACCCTTTGCGTTTCCTCTCAGATTGGTTGTGCGGTGGGATGCACCTTTTGTGCTACTGCATTGGACGGACTAAAGAGAAATCTAACGACCGCGGAGATAATAGACCAATACATTCAGGTAAAGCAAGACATAGGAGAAGAGAGGATAAGAAACGTTGTGTTTATGGGTATGGGAGAGCCTTTGGCTAACTACGAAAACGTAAGGAAAGCGGTTGAGATAATGGTATCTCCTGAGGGCATTGACCTGTCTAAAAGGAGAATAACTATCTCCACCAGCGGAATAATCGCCCAGATAAAGCGTATGGCACAGGACCCAATAATGAGAGAGGTAAATCTCGCAGTTTCCCTAAACGGTGTTACCCAAAAGGAAAGGGAAAAGCTCATGCCTTTGACCAAGACCAATACCCTTGAGGAGCTTATGGAAACCCTTAGAAACTTTCCTTTACCAAAGTATAGGAGAATAACCCTTGAATACGTTCTTATAAAGGGAGTTAACGACAGTCCTAAACACGCAGAAGCGCTTGCAAAACTGATAGGTAAAGACAAAAAGAGGTTTAAGGTGAACCTCATTCCCTTCAATCCAGACCCCAATCTTCCTTACGAAAGGCCCTCTTTGTCGGACATTATGAAGTTCCAAAAAGTTCTTTGGAAGTACGGAATTTCTAACTTCGTTAGGTTTAGTAAAGGCGTAGAGATTTTTGGAGCTTGCGGGCAATTGCGGGCAAGGAGAGAAAGTATTTATTTTTACTCCTGAGCTCGTGTGCAAGCGTTATAAACAAAAGTAGCTTTGAGGCTAAAAAGGACGCCGTTTATGCGGTAATTCCCTTTGAAAACTCCTTGAAAAGGCTCGCGAAAGTGCGGACTTTGTAGTTTACGGAACCGTAAACGAGTTTAGGTATAAAACGGGTATAGACGGAGAGCCGGCGGTTAGCATAACGCTTTATGTCTACGACGCTAAAACGGGAGATAGAATTTATACGGGGAGTGCCTCTGCTTCTGGCTGGGCTCACGAGTCTCTTGGAACGGTTGCTCAAAAGCTTCTTAACCAGCTCATAAGGTAATGAAGCAACTTTTTAGTATATCTGTCATTCCGATAATAGTAATAGAGAGTTTTGTTGCAGCTCTTGCTCTCTTTTTAATAGGTTTTCTGTTTTCAAAAGAGGACCCTTTATTACTCAAAGGTTTTTTCTCTCCTACACTGCTCGTTGGATTGGTCTTTTCTCTGTATTACGGACTCGTGAGTAGTATGCTTTTTTTACTTATCGTTGCCGCTCTTTCTTTTTTCTATACTCTCCACCCCCCCCTATAGAGAGCTTTTGTGGCACTCACTTATTTTTCTCGTGGCTTCCGAATTTCACTACTACTGGCAAAAACGGATAAAGGAAGCAGAGCTTGAAAAGGAATATTTAGAAGAACAAGTATCTACACTGCGTAGGGAAATGTTCATCCTTAAGCTTTCTCACGACCAGCTTGAGCTAAACTACGTCCTTAGGCCCTATAGCCTTAGGAGAATTCTTGAAGAGTTAAAAGAGAGACTACTTAAAATGGAAGACGAGAGGTTTTTATTATATCTTTTTCTAAAAATTCTTTATCAGAGTTTTAATGTTTACGGAGCGGTTATTTTTTCTTACAAGCACGGAGAGTTAAAGCCTTTAATTTCACTTGGTAAAGGAAAACCGAAAACGGATGACTTACTACTCAGGAAAGCCATAGAAGAAGAAAGCTCCGTTTACTTAACTTCAAAGACTTTGCAAGAGGTTCAAAACAATACCATTCACTACGTTGCCGTAATAAGGGAAGAAGCAGACGGAGAAATTTACCTATTGGCTATAGAAGATATTCTCTTTGTCAACCTAAACGAAGAGGTTTTGAATTACATTTACATTATTTTTTCTTACATATTGAAAGACCTCGTGTTTTACCGTAAACTCAAGGAAATTTACGGTAAATTGGAAGTTCCGTGTAGTTTTAACTTTGTAAAAGAGTTATACAAGATGTCAGAACTCTATAAAAAACGGGAAATTGAAAGTAGCATCGTTATTTTCTCTTTTGACAAACTTCCAGAAGTCTATCCTTCTATGCTTGAAATCTCTATAAGAAAACTGGATATGATGTGTATCTTAGAAGAGCAAAAACTCGTCGTATTTTTGCTTCCCTTTACTTCTATTTTAGGAGCCAGAAGTTTTGCTGAGCGTATACAAAAACAGTTCCCTGCTTTGAAGCTGGTTAGAATAATGAAGGTAAAAGAAAATAATTTAAACGATTACTTAAAAGAGGTCGCGTATAATGCAGTCTAAAATTTATTTTTCTATTCTTAGTGAAAGTGTAGGTTTAAGCAGTTTAATTCTCCTTGGTGGAATAGAAGGACTAATTCTCTACTTAATTTTCCACGGAATAGCTTCTTTCATCTTGGCAAGCTTAATATACTTGCTTCTACCCAAAAAGTACAAACATCACAGATGGAACAAGTTATCGCTGGTCCTTATAACCCTTATAGTTTTCCTTACTGGTCCCCTTGGTATTTTGGGAGGATTGTTCTTCTACTTCATGCTTCTTAAAAAACCAAACATTGATATACCTATAGAAAAGCTGTTTATTGAAGAGATAATCATTCCACATGTGGAAAAGAGGAGCTTTGTGGAAGATCTAGAAAAACTACACGATAAACTCATCCTATTCTTAACGAAGTATCAAATTCCCCAGTCCGTGCAGATTCTCAAAAAAGCACTTTCCTTAAATGAAGACGAAGCCAGGTTATTAGCCTTTTCAGCAATATCAAGAATGGAGGAGAACATACTTGAGAAAATAAATCTATTACTAAAAAAGCTTGAAAGAGTAAAGACAGAAGATGAACTCTTCCAAATTTATTCCTCCCTCGCGGAGCTTTACTGGGAACTCGTTTATTTGGGTATTGCGGACGAAGAGCTTGCGGAGTTTTACTTAAAAAGCGCCATAGAATACGGACTAAAGGCTTCAGAAATTAGCAAAGATGGAAAGTTGTTATTCCTTGTAGGAAGGATATACCTTAGGCTGAAAGATTACGAACGAGCGGAAAAATTCCTAAGAGAAGCGGTAGAAGAAAGCATTCCGATAGAAAAGGTTACCCCTTACCTGATGGAAATATACTTTGTAAGGAGAAACTGGAAAGCGTTAAAAGAGCTCTCAGAACGCTTTAAAGGTAAAGTTATCCCCGATGCAAAGGCTATATCGATAATAAAAGTGTGGGTGTGAAACATGGCTATCACGGTGATTGATAGAGGAAAACCAATAGATGTCCTACTCTTGGCTGAGGGAACTTATCCCTACATCAGGGGAGGAGTTTCTTCGTGGATTCACAAAATAATAACGGGAATGCCGGACATAAATTTTGGAGTTTTATTCTTAGGCTCAAGGGAAGAGGATTACGAAGGAATACAATACCAGCTTCCTGAAAACTTGGTGTTTTTAAAAAACTTCTACATGTTCTCTGAGAGTGAGCTTCCGCCCCCTGAAGAACTTGAGGGAAAAGACGAAGTACTCATACTAAAACACTTTCTCTTTAAAGGCGCTCTTCCGCAAGAGCTAAGCGATTATCACTTCTATACCGAGAAATTAACCTTGAAGGACTTCCTCTATGGAAAAAAACTTGGTACTTTCTTGAAGAAGTGTATATGGAAAGAGGCATCAGAGTTCCTTGGATGGATTACTTTTACGGAGGGTTAAACGAGGAAGACATAAAAATAGGAAGAGCGGGGAAAGTTTGCAGGGTTGCGGACTTTAGAGCCCTTGCGGACGCTTATGCTTGCCTGCTAAAGGACGAAGAAGAGTGGTGGAGATGTAGTCAAGCTGCCGTAAAAAGGGTAGAAAGCTTTTACACTTACGAGCAATTTATAGAAAGCTATAGAAAGGTTTACGAAGAGTTTATGGGGAGGAGCTATGGCGGGAATATCTATAGAACTGCGGAAACTCTTAAAGAAAGGTAGCTTAACGAGTCTTGCTTTAGCTTTTGGTTATTCTTCCGTTTTGAGCTCAGGAAACTGGCTGATAGCTGTTTTTTCTATATTCTTTTTTTCCCCAAATTGCCAACCTTATACTTGGAGCTCGGGAAGAATCTCTTATATATCAAGTTCTCGTGACTTATGCGGTTGCTCTAAGTCTTATACTTTCTGGTCCTTTCCAGCTTATGTTTACGAGATACGTAGCGGACAGATTGTTTGAGAAGGAGTCAGAAAGAGTCCTTCCCAATTATCTTACCGCTCTTACGCTTTGTATGTTAATGTCTTTCGCCGTTGCGCTTCTTTTGAGCTTTTACTTATTTTACGGAAAGCCTTACTATTACCACCTTTTATTTACCTTTACGGTAAGCATTCTTTCTGGGCTGTGGCTTACAAATGCCTTGCTCGTTGGTTTAAAGAGGTATAAGTACATATTTCTTTCTTTCTTTATCAGCTACCTGACTTCAGGAGTTTTATTCATTCTTTTCCTTTTAATTAAAAAGAGTCTTTTTTTAAGCTTTCTTGCCTTTTACATTGGACAGTTTATTCTCCTAAATCTTCTGATATATAGGGTTATTTCCGATTATCCTTCAAACAAGCTCGTGGAGTTTGACTTTTTAAATAAGAAATGGGCTTATAACTCCTTAGCCGTTTCGGGATTTTTCTACAACTTTGGAATCTGGGCTGATAAACTTGTGTTTTGGTTTAGCCCCTTAACTGGAGAGCCTATATTTGCAAACGTAAGAACCTCTGTAGTTTATGACATTCCCGTTATTATTTCTTACATTTCCTTACTTCCCGGTATGGCTGCATTTTTCTTAAAGATAGAAGGAGAATTTGCAGAGAAATACGACGAATACTACAAAGCCGTTAGGGAATGGGGAACCTTGGAACTGCTTTACAGAACCGCTAACAGGATGATAGACGGAGCAAGGGCCGTTTTATACGAAACCCTTAGAATCCAAGCTATTACAGACATTTTTATTTTCTTCCTAGAACTATACCTATTTAGACTGCTAAAGATTTCCTTCTTATACATACCGCTGTTTAACGTGCTTTTGATGAGGTTCTTAGATGAGGTTCATTACAGGACTTATATGCTTAGGGATTAGCTTGATTATAAGCTTTACCCATGCTTCTGAAAAGTGCGTAGCCTTCTTTTACGCAAACAAGCCTATACCTGACGACATGCTCTACGCTTACGACTGGATTGTCGTAATACCCGAAAACAAACACTTGAAATCCATTAAGGAAAAGTTTTACACGAAAAAAAGGGGAAAACTAATAGCCTACCTAAGCATTGGAGAGCAAATGGAAGAACACATTACGCAAGAAATTAAACAAGCAGTTATAGGCAAAAATCCCAATTGGAACACGAAAGTTATGGACGTAAGAAATCCCGCATACAAAAAGTTCTTGTTAGAAAAAGCGAAAAAACTCCTTTTGGAGTTTGACGGGGTTTTCTTAGATACCTTGGACAGCTACAAACTTGCTTTAAAGGAACCTGAGTGGAAGAGTTACGAGACAGCTCTAAGAGACCTTATAAACCAAATTTCTTCACTCTATCCTGATAAAGTTATCCTTATAAATAGGGGATTTGAAATACTTAACGAACTCAAAAAAGTTGACGGAGTGGTCGTAGAAAGTCTGTTTAAAGAGAAAAACGAACAGTATAGAAATTCCGTAATAGAGTTTTTGAAAAGGATAAAGGAAAGCAAGAAGGTTGAAGTTGTTTTAATAGAATACGAAAAGGATAAGTCCAAAATAGAAGAGATAATAAAGAAAGCAAAGAGTTTTGGGTTTATCGCATATGTATCTCCAGACATAAACTTAGAAAGTTGGGGTTATTCCAGTTGCAAGATTGTTCCAAGAAAAATAGTTCTTTTATACGATAGCAGTATGTTTCCTGAACCTCAGCTTTCTGACATTCACAAGCTTGTGCAATTACCCTTAGAATACTTAGGCTTTGTGCCCGTTCTCGTAGACGTAAACGAAGAACTCCCAGAGGTTTCAAAAGAGGCAGGTTATGTAGGAATAGTAAGCATGAACATAGCTAAAAAGTCCGCAGAATTGGACAAATGGCTTTACGAGGCAAAGAAAAAGGGTCTTAAACTGTTCTTTTTAAAAGATTTTCCCTTTAGAGACGAAAATAGAGAGGTATTCCAAGCCTTTGGAGTGAAGGTTGAAAATGTAGGTAAACTTCTTTTCCCCAATAACTTTAAGGTAAATTCTAACTTTAAGTTCTACGAAGCCCCCTACGCACCAGAGCCTACAAGTGAAATAGCTTATTCTGAGGGACTGCCCGTCGTAGAGGTAATGGTAGAGAAAACTATCCACAGGTCATTCGTAATAACCGAGTGGGGTGGCTATGCCCTTGGAAATTCCCTAATCAGCGGAGAGGAACTGTGGGTTTTTAATCCCTTTGAGGTCTTTAGGCTCGTATTTAAACCAGACTTTCCCGTTCCAGACATAACTACGGAAAACGGCAATAGAATTCTCACCGCTCACATAGACGGTGATGCCTTTTTTGGTATTTCCGAAATAAATCCCAAGAAGAGAACCTCAGAAATTATTAGGGACGAGATACTCAAAAAGTATAAAATTCCCCACACGGTCTCAATAATAGAGGCAGAAATAGCCCCTTGGGGACTCTATCCTAAGGACTCAGCCCTGCTTGAGGAAATAGCTAAAAGCATCTATAAGCTTGAGAACGTAGAGCCAGCTTCTCACTCTTTTACTCACCCCTTTACTTGGAATTTAAAATTCGTTCGTGAGGAATATACTAAAAAATACGGATACAACCTACCGGTAAAAGGATACGAGCTTGACTTTAAGCGAAAGATTTTAGGGTCAATAGAGTACATAAACGAGCGACTTCTCAAGGAAACGGGGAAAAGGGTTAAAGTCTTTCTATGGACGGGAATGTGCAACCCAACAAAAGAAAGCGTAAGGCTCACATACCTTGCAAAGGTCTACAACATAAACGGAGGAAACACCACAATCACTAACGAAAGTCCCTTGTACATTTCGGAATACGCCCACAAGGTTCTTGACTTCAGACAGACGGCGATAATAAAACTTGAGGACGGATTTCTAATTAAAAACGACGGTGAGCTAAGAACTTTGCGCATTCCCAAGGAATGGGGCTTTCCTGACTTAGAGAGGAGTGAGGGAGTAGTTGGGTTTAAGGAAGAAGAGGACTTCTTTTACGTTCACCTTGACAATTCGGGAAGATATATTCTTAGGTTTAGAAATTCTCCTCCTCCCTTCTGGCTTGAAAAGGCAAATGGACAGGCAGTGTCCTTTGAAAAAGGAAATAAAGAATTTACCTATAAGTTTAGCTCCTACCTTCCTTTAAAACCGGTTTTTAAAAACAACTCCTGCAGAGTTCTTTTTAGAGGAAAAACCTATAGCGGAAAGGAGATTCTTCTAGAAGGAGAGAAAAATGAAACAGTCAAAGTTCTTTGTCCTTAACGAGTTTTTAAGTTATAGAGAAATATTCTTGATTTTCGTATTTTTCGTTTTAGTCTTGGTGATTTTATATCCTAAAGATGAATTAGAAAATTTACTGGCTATGCCAGAAGAAACGAACATAGATTTGACTAAGAAGTACTTGGAAGCACTTATAAAAACTAAATCTCCAGAAGAATTGAAAGAAAGCCTTCTTAGAAAGTATGCCAAGGTTGGAACGAAAAGCGAGGTTAGGAGAGTTTTATAAGTCGTTAAAAGGAGTAATCCTACTCTTGCATACAAAGTTGAATACGAATTTCTCAAGCGAAAATACTTTTCTGACCATAAAGACGACGAAACTCTCAGAAAAAATATAAGGCAAGTTTTAATTAATTTGATATTTCTTGAAAGCAGACCAGAAGAGCTTGAACAATGGTTTAAAGAAAGCGCGAGTATGAACTTCCCGGACCTTGCATACTTAGCCACTAAGAGACTTGCAAATTTAACGGAATCTCAAAGATGGTATGAAGAGGCTTTTCTTTACGCCATATACAGTGGAAACTCAATGGAAGCTAAGAAGTTTGTAGGGAAATTTAAACCTACGAAAAAGGAAACCTACATTCCTCTTTATCACTTCCTTATAGAACAACACAGATATCAAGAGGCGCTAAACTTACTTCAAGAGTATGCGATAAAGTATCCTGAAGAAAGGGAAAAAGTTAAAAAAGAGCTAATGATTACCTACTTCCTTTTAGGAAGAATAAAGGAGGGAGAAGAAATCCTCAACGAACTTATAGAAGGAAAAGGTAAGGAAGAGAAGAAAAAACTTATATTGACCTCCATTAAAAAAATTATAGAAGTCGGTGCTTACGAAGAAGCAAAAAGAATTATATGGAATTATCTAAGGTTCTTTGAAAAAGACAGAGAAGTATTAAAGGAGCTCTTAAAGCTATCCCTTCAAACGGGCGACCCTCACTTTGCAGCGGAAGTGGCAGAGGAAATTATAAGGAGGAAGTAATATGAAAAGACTCCTTTTGATGGCCCTATTTGGCTTTTCGTTTGCCCAAGAAACCTATTACTGCGTTCAACTGGGGAGCTTTATAGAAGCAAAGAATGCACAAGAACTTTTCTTAAAAGTAAAGGACCTTCCACAGGCAAGAGTTGAAAAAATTGAGAATTTATACAAGGTACTCGTAGGTTTTTATAAGAATAAAGCAGAAGCCCAAAGGCTTCTTGAAGAAGTAAAAAGAAGGAACTTTAAAGATGCCTTTTTAAGGACTTGTGATTACATACCAAGCAGAATAATAATCTCAAACTTTCACGAGCTTAAGGATTTAGACCAAAAAGAGGAGTTCGGAATAAAAGATTCCACCCCAAAAGGGAAACCAGACGAGGAGTTTTACAGACTTTTAGTTCAAGCTCTTCTTGGTGGGAAAAAGATAGATTCGGCACTAAAGGTTATAAAAGAAGCCTTAAGCTACTTCCCTAAGAGTTACTACTGGTGGAAGCTTTACGGAGATGTCCTTCTTTGGAATTCTCAACCTCAAGAGGCTTTAGAAGCTTACCTGAAGGCTTACGAACTTTCCCCCTCAAAAAGCTTAGCGGAAAGAATCTTCAACTTAGCTCTATCTTTAAGCAGATTTGATGTAGCACAAAGGTTTTTAGACAAAGTTGACGTTCCACCGAAGGTAAGAATATACGTTTACGAATCTACGGGAGACATTGAGAGTTTAATAAACTACCTTAAAAAACTCAAAACTAAGGAAGGTCTTATATTACTGGCGCAGATTCAGTTTTCCTTAGGGGAAAAAGAAGAAGCTTTAAAGGCTTTAGAGCTCCACGACGAACTTTACGGAAAGTCCGCAGACTCTGTCTTACTTCGGGCAAACATTCTGTTTTCGGAAAAGAAGTACGACGAAGCCCTTAGGGTTTTAAAGGAAAATTACGAGTCCTTTAAGGACGATACGGAATTTTTGAGAACGCTTTCAGACCTTGCGTGGATGCTTGGGGATTACGACACCGCTTGGAAGTCTTCCGAAAGACTGGTAGAACTTGGAAAAGGAGAGGATGCGGATTACGAGAGGCTTGGCTACAAATACGCAATCGCAAATCCCAAAAGGGCTATAGAGCTTAGCTTAGAAGCCTACGAGAAATTTAAACGGCGTTTCTTTTTAGAGTTCTCTATTTTTACGGCTTTCAACAACAGCCTTTGGAAAGAAGTTGTAGAAATCACCGAAAGGTATAAAGACGAGGTCTTTAAAAGTCCCTACACTTTTATAGCCTACGCTACCGCTCTGGACAAGCTCGGAAAAACAAACTACGCTATACAGTTAATAGAAGACTATCTGACGAAAAACTTCAGCAAAGAAGTGCTTAACTTTTACATATACCTTCTTGCGGAAAAGAGAGACTTTAAAAAGCTCAATAAGGTCGTGTGGGATTACAGAAGGTACGAAAAGGACAAAGAGCTTGCCCTTGCTTTCGCATACGCTTACACCGTTCTTCAAAACGGAAGCAGGGCACTTGAAATTTACAACGCATCACCAAAAAAGGACGAAGTTCTTTACGGCGACATTCTTTACTTAATCGGTAAAGAGGAAGAAGCAAGAAGCCACAGACTTAAAACCTATAGAAAATTACGAGAGGAGCTTAAAGATAATCCCGAACTTTTGAAAAGTCCTGAGTTTTTAAGAACTTACCTATCTCTCGGAATGGAATTTATGACTCCTGCTGAGTTTGAAAAGCTACTGCAATAAGTTAGGCTTAGAAACTGGATTGGTTAGCGGTCTGAGAGACAACCCTTACTTTTCTCTTTACTTTTCCCGTTTAATTCGCAAAAAGCTCCTTGCGGAGCTACGGCTTGGAAAGAACGATCGCGCAGAAGAGACGCTATTTCTCTACCTTGGGGGAATGAAGGACTACGCAAGGCTAACCCTAAATTATCCCATTACAAACAGACTTTTTTGGTACTTCTCTGGGGAATACGCAATTTTTAGGGCTCAAGACGAAACGAGAATAGGACAGGGTACAAACCTTTACGGAGAGCTCAGTTATAAACTTAGAGTAGGCTATCCCGACTACACCCTTAGGGTTTATACGAACTACGGAAATTATTCAGAGAAAAACTCCAAAGGAGTACTGCAGAAAGTCTCTCCTTTCTTAGACTTTAAAGCCCTTCCTGAGGACTTCCTTGTCTTTGGCGCTGGACTTTTATTTGGATACGAAAATCGCTACTCTTTCGTTAGGGTTTGGAGACCCTTTATGAGCCTTGACCTTGGATACAACACGGGCATAGACGGATTTTTCTTTGGAAGTTCTTTGGGAATCGGAGGACTTATTTTTGGACAGGACAATCTCAGCCTGAGTGTTGATTACGCAGAAAACATGGGAGGAGTAAAGGAAGGGATTTTTAACCTAAACCTTCTTTACCGAAGGTGGTATTAGTTTTTAAACCTCTCTTTGTAAACCTTTTCCCACTCCCAAGCGGTTTTTATTATAAACTCAAGGTCGTCGTATTTGGGTTCCCATCCCAAGAGGCTCTTTATCTTCTGGGCTTTTGCTACGAGAACGGGAGGGTCACCTTCTCTTCTTGGTGCTTCCTCTACGGGAAAGTCTACTCCTGTAACCCTTTTTACCGTCTCAACGACCTCTAAAACGGAATAGCCCCTTCCGTATCCGCAGTTTAAAACTGCGCTTTCTCCTTCGGAAAGGAGGTACTCCAAAGCCAAGAGGTGAGCTTCCGCAAGGTCAACCACGTGTATGTAGTCCCTTATGCAAGTCCCGTCAGGTGTTGGATAGTCCGTTCCAAAGACTTGGAGCTTTTCAAACTCTCCCGCTGCGGTCTTTACCGCCCTGATTATTAGGTGGGTAGGATTCGGGTAAGCAAAACCTATTTTCTTTTCTGGGTCTGCTCCCGCAACGTTGAAGTATCTCAAAGACACGTATCTAAAGTCTTTACCTGAGTTTGTTAAGTCTCTTAGCACCTTTTCAACAGTGGCTTTAGTCTCTCCGTAGGGATTTATTGGGTTTAGGGGAGCCTCTTCACTTACGGGAATTTCTTCGGGAATGCCGTAAACCGCAGCAGAAGAAGAGAAGATAAAGTTTTTAACGCCAAACTCTTCCATAACTTCCAAAAGGTTCAGAGTGTTTATTACATTATTTCTGTAGTACTTCAGGGGCTCTTTTACGCTTTCAGGAACTACTATGTAAGCGGCAAAGTGAATAACTGCTTCAGGTCTAAACTCCTCAAAAACCTTTCTAAGGGTTTCTTTGTCTGCGAGGTCCGCTTTTACGAGCTTTCCGTATAAAACCGCCCACTCGTTTCCCGTTGAAAGGTTGTCGTAAACCAAAAGTTCGTATCCCCTTTCACCTAAGAGCTTTACGGTGTGAGAGCCTATGTAACCCGCTCCGCCGGTAACTAAAATCCTTTTCATTCTTTTTTATTTTCGTCTATTAAGCTTCCTACTGTAAATTTATTTAACTTTTTGAGGAGCTCTTTGAGACGCTGCATGTGGTGTTCCTCGTGCTTTTCTATCCAGAGAAAGAGTTTCCGTAGGTCTTCGCTCGTAACCCTTTTGGCAGCCTCGTCGTAATCTTTTACGGCTTCCTCCTCTTTTGCTACATCCTCTAAAATCTCCCTTGGAGAATACCCTTTAAAGTGTTTTGCTTGTGGGAGGCTTAAGTCTGGCACAGCTCCCATCTCTCCGAGCTTTTCTCCCAGCTTCCCCATGTGAACCATACTCTCTATGGCTATGTCCAAGGAGGTGTCTTTCTCTTGCCAAGTTTTGGAGTGGAAAAAGTGATATAGGTGGTCAAGGATAACTTTGTACTCTTTTTGGAGAAGCTTATTCATTATGGATACGATTTCTGGGTCAATCTCTCCCCTCTCGGTCTTTTCCTGAAGGCTCTTTTGTTTTAGGCTTTCAAGGAGCTCGGAAAACTCGTCTCTGTGCCTCATCTCGTCGTTTATGACTCTGTCAAGAAGTTTCTTAACGCTGTCGTCTTTTACGACTTCAAGCTGAGAGGAGTAAATCTTTATCGCCTCTTCTTCAGCGTTTACGTCGTTTTTCAGCATTTCTTCCCAGCTCTCACCGAGCTTTATAGCTTCTTCTATTCTTTTTAAGCTTACCCTTCCGCCTAGCTCAACAACTTTTTGGGCAAACCACTTTAGGTGTCTCATTTCTTGGCGGGCTATACTCTCTATCTCATTGGTTATTTCTGGGTCTCCTATGAGGAAGACGTTGTAAAGATACTGAATTATTGCTGAGTGTTCTAAGGCAACATCGTAAAGCAAAAGGTCTATAAGCTCCTTTTTGTTCATAGCACCCTCCAATTGAAAAAAGTAATCAACTAAAAAACTTTGTCAAGCCAATCAAAACCCTTTGCTCTTATCGTAGCTTTTATAATATCTGAGTATGGTAAGAGCGTATCTTCCAAAAGCTGTGGTATTCCTTCACGCTTTTCCCCTGAGCAAAGAAATGTACAGCGCTCAGTTTTGTGCCTTTGAAAGAGAAGGAATTCCCTACATAGCCTTAGACTATCCGGGTTTTGGAGATGCTCCAAATTTGCCGGGCGAGTATTCAATAGAGAGACTAACGGATTATGTAATTAACGAGATTAGGAAGTTTCGCACGAAGGAAGTGGTCTTTATTGGAGACAGTATGGGCGGATACATTATGTTTGAGGCTTGGAGAAGGTATAGAGAGATAATTAGGGGCTTTGTTTTCGTAGCAACGAGGGCGGAAGCGGATACGGAAGAGGGCAAAAAAGCCAGATACGCCCTTATAGAGAGGGTAGAAAAGGAAGGAAAGGAGTTTTTAATAGACCTAATGCTTGAAAACCAAACCTCCCCAGCCACTAAGAAGGACGAAAGTAAGATGAGAAAGCTAAGGTGCATTATGGAGAAAGCCACCAAAGAAGGAATAATCAAGACCTTAAAGGCTCTTGCGGAAAGGAAGGACAACAGAGAGCTACTCCCCACTATAAGCGTTCCCACGCTCGTTATAGCGGGTAAAGACGACGAAAAGGTCACGCCTCCTGATGTGGTAAAGAACATAGCAAAGGGCATTGAGGGTGCTAAGTATTACGAGCTTGAAGACTGTGCACACCTTCCTCCCTTTGAAAATCCAGAAAAGTTTAACGAGATAGTTATTCCCTTCGTAAAGGAGGTTTTGGGACTTTAAAGGGGCCTTAGCTCCTCCAAGAGGGCTTTCAGATAACACTCCTTTACCTTTTTTCCTACTTCCTTTAAATCTACGGAAGGTTTTTTGAATTCAAAAACTAAGTGTTTTAAGGTTTCCTTTAGCTCTTCTTCGCTCTTAGCTTGAAAGCCAAGCCCAAAGCTTTGGAGAACCTCTTTTAGGTCCTCAACCTTTTGGGTATACTTTCCAAAAACTACGGGAATGTTGTAGTAAGCAGGCTCAAGGAGATTGTGTCCTCCTACTGGGACAAAAGTCCCTCCTACAATAGCAACCTTAGCGTAAGAATATAGGTCTCTCAAAAGACCAAGTTTATCTACTACCAAAACTTCCCAGTCTCCATTGGCTTGTGAGTAAAGGCTTGTTTTTAGTCCAAGGCTTTCGGAGAGCTCCTTTACCTTCTTGGAGCGCTCCACGTGGCGAGGTGCAATTATAAGTTTAAAGTCCCTTAGGTTTAGCTCTTTGAAAGCTCTAAGGATTAGCTCCTCCTCCCCCTCGTGAGTGCTACCAGCAACGACGTAGTTTCCCAAAGGAATGTTTAAACTCTTTGGAGCATGCTCGTAGATAAGCTTTAGATTACCGCAGGTTATTACTTTTTTTGCTCCAAAGCTTTTAAAGAGCTCTTCGTCCTTTTTGGTTCTCGTGATAATTAAACTAAACTCCTTTGCGAGAACTCTCTCAAGAGCAGTATTTTTAGCGTAAGCGTTTAGAAGTATTTTTTTTACTTTCGTGAACTTTATAAGGGAAAACCAGAATTCCCTTTCAAGGATTATTAAAGCTTTTGGGTTTACTTTTTCCTCAAATTTTTTAATTAGACACGGCAGGTCTGCGGGAAGGGGGTATAGGGCGTCGTATTCCTCAGAAAGGCTTTCCAAATAACTACGGGCTCTTGGAGAGAAGTAAGTTATTAAGATTATGTGTTCTTTTTTTAGCTCCCTTACGAGTGGTAGAGCGGTGTTAAACTCCCCTACGCTTGCTGTGTGTATCCAAAGAGGGTTTTGAAGCTGTGGTAACTTCTTGAGAAACAAGCGCTTAGAGAGCTCCCATCTTTCCAGCATTTGTAAACTATATATTTTATGTATTGTCTCATTAACTATAAGAGCGTAGAAAAACCCCTCAGGATTCCTAACTTGGAAGTGGAGATAGGCTTTGGGAGGGGGGACTTTATCGTAAAGCTCGCAAAGGAAAATCCCGAAAAGAACTTTCTCGGCATAGAGCTTTCAGGTATATCCCTTGAGAAACTCTTAAAAAGAGTAGAAAGGGAAGGGCTAACCAACGTTTTTTGCACGCGGGTAGACGCCTATTGGGGTTTTTACCTTTTGTTTGAAGATAACTATGTTGAGAACATTTACATGAACTATCCAGACCCGTGGTTTAAGAAACGCCACCACAAGAGAAGGCTCACCACTCCAGAAAGGCTTTACATATTTGCTAAAAAGTTAAAAACCTTTGGTGAGATAAGGATTAGAAGCGACAACTACGAATTTATAGAATTTACGAAAGAAAGCGCTAAAACGCTTGAGTGTTTTGAGATAGAAGAAGGAAAACTACAAGTTAGCGAGCCTCTAACGAAGTACGAGGCAAAGTGGCTTTCTATGGGAAGGGAGCTGTACAAACTCGTTTTAAGAAAGGTAAAAGAACCAAAGTTCGTTGAACATCCCAAAATAGAGGAGGTGAAGGAGTTGTTTCCGGTAAAGATACCAAAGGTAAGCATTGATAAAGAAAAGATTCAGAATGCTGAGATAAAGCTCGGCGATAAGGTTTACCTAAAGACCTTCAAGCTCTGGGAGGGAGAAAAGGGTTATTTAGTTGAAGCTCTCCTTTCGGAGGAGGGTTATTATCAAAAGTTCTTCGTAGAACTGAGGGTTAAAGAAGACGGTATAGTTATAGACATTTCTCCCTTTAGCGAGGTTTTAAGGACAAAAAATCTGCAAAAAGCTGTTGAAAAAATTGCAGAAATTTTAAGCTCTTAAACTTTTGCTTCTTCTTTTTTCTCTTCTTTTACGTCTTCAGCTTTAATTTCTTTTACGGTTTCCGTTTCACCGGAAAGGGCTTTCTTAAAGTTTCTTATCCCCTCTCCAAGGGCCCTACCTGCCTCGGGAAGACGAGAAGCTCCAAAAAGTAATAAGATTATCGCTAAGATTATTAAAAGCTCTGTAAGAGATATTCCTCCCGGAAGCATCACTTATCCTCCTTTTTACCCTCAAGCTCCTTCTTGTCCTCTTCGGAAAGAGCTTTCTTAAAGTTCCTTATTCCTTCTCCAAGTCCCTTACCAAGTTCGGGAAGCTTTGAAGCTCCAAAGAGCAAAAATATGACTAAGAGTACGAGTAATAACTGCCAAGGCAAAGGAAAGTGCATGTAGTCCCTCCTATCAAAAGAATTTAGGAAGGGAAAAGAAAAAGGCAAGCTTAGTAAACTACGTAAGGAAGGAGTCCTAGCTGTCTTGCCCTTTTAATCTGAACGGCAAGCCTTCTTTGATGTTTTGCGCAGAGCCCCGTTTGCTTTGCGGGTTTAATCCTTGCCCTTTCCGTCATGAAGTTTCTAAGCTCTTCGTAATTCTTGTAGTCAGGCTCTCTCTTTTGCTCGCAATACATACAAACCTTCTTCTTAGCGGTCTTTACAACCATACCTACCTACCTCCTTTTAAAAAGGAATTTCGTCCTCTTCACCAAAGGGAGTTTCTTCTTCTTCGTAAGTTGCCCGCTTTATGTCTTCTTCAATACTTGAGAGAGTTTCTTCCTCTTCACTCACTTCTACCTGCTCTTCTACACCTTTTGGTTTGCCAACGAGTTTTACGCTCTCGGCAATTATCCTAACCTTAGAATATACCTTTCCTTCCCTCTCCCACTTTTCCTGAACGAGTCGTCCCTCAACGAGAACGAGAAACCCCTTAGAGAATCTCGTCCCCCAGTCTTCGGCGTTCTTTCCGTAGCCTTTTACGTCAAAAAAGTAGCTCTCTACCTTCCACTCTCCGTTTTTGTCCTTATACCTACGGTTGTAAGCTATAGTAAACTCCACTACGGGTGTTCCGCTTGGAAGGTAAGTTATTATAGGGTCTTTCGTAAGCCTTCCTATTAATAATACTTTATTGAGCATTTTTTCTCACTTCACTCTCCTTTATTTGGAAGTTGAGCCACCTTATAACGTCCTCGTCTATCTTTAACTGAAAGTCAAGTTCGTTGGGAAGTTGGGGGTTTTCCGTTTTGAACTGAATGAGGTAATACCTAGCGCTTGTAAACTTCTGTATGGGATAGGCTAAGGTTTTCATACCCCAGTCTTCTTCGTAAAGAATTTCTCCCCCTTTTTGTTTGATAAACTCTTTAATTTGCTCTATCTTTTTCTTCATCTCTTCCTCACTCAGAGTAGGCTTTAGGGCAAAAACGGTCTCGTAATACCTTAAGGTCTTGTAGTGTCTTAACCTTGGCATACTTCTTACCTCCCGGACCGAAGTTTTTCGGGTCTCCCCGCAAAAGCGGGGAAACGAGGCCAATTTTTATATTTTAATACTGATACTCTCCACTAACAAGCTTTTTGTAAAAACTCTCTGGCAGGAAGGCGTATTCGTGCATGTCTTTGTCGTAAATCTTCGTCTGGACTTTCACTTCTCTTATCGGAGTTCTAACGGGATACTTCTTTGAAGCTATGGAAAAGGTCCACCAATAACCCGCATATACGGGAATCACACAGGTATAAAGGTCTACTATTGGGAAGACATTTTTAAGCCTTTGTTGAATAGTCCTTACTATGTCAAGGTGGTAGTGAATGGACTCGGTTTGAGCAACGAAAATCCCGTCCTCCTTTAGGGCTCTGTAGGCGTATTTGAAGAACTCCTCCGTAGTGAGAACTTGGGCAAAACCCACTGGGTCTGTAGAGTCTACGATTATGACATCAAATTCGTTTTCGTAGTCTTGTACGTACTTATATCCGTCTTCGTTAACTACTATAGTCCTTGGGTCTGAAAAACCTACGGAAAGGGAAGGTAAATACTTTTTGGAGACTTCTATAACTTCTTTATCTATGTCAACAAGAACTACTCTTTCAACCACGTCGTGCTTTAGAACTTCCCTAAGCGTTCCACCGTCCCCACCACCAATTATTAGGACATTCCTTGGATTTGGATGGGCGTGAAGGGGAACGTGGGCAAGGTATTCGTGGTAGAGAAACTCGTACTTTTCGTCAAGTTGGACTACCCCGTCAAGGATGAGCATTCTTCCAAATTCTGGGTTTTCTATCACCTGTATCTCTTGGTAGGGGCTTTTTCCTTCGTAGAGTATCTTGGAGACGGTGTAGCAGTGCCTTACAGGTGCGTATGGGTCTCTTTCCAAAAAGAATATGTCCCTCATAAACTCTATTTTAGCGTTTAAAGTGGAGTCTCACTCCACAAACAAGAGCGTTTTTACTCTCGCTTAAGTATTGAAGGTCAAAACTAACAGTGAAGTACTTAAGTATCTCTAAAGAATAATAGAGCTCGGCTACGGCGTGCGTTCCCTCTCCTTTCAGATAGGCGTATCCAAGTCCGAGCTTGTCCTTAAAAAGTAAGTTTTTTAGCTCAAATCCACCGCTCACAAAGTCCTTGGAGTCTCCCTTGCCAAACCTAAAAAAGAGCCCAATATTTTCCAAGGGGCTTAGGTCTGCCGAAACTCCAAAACCCTTTGAGTTTCCACCAAAGACGTACGAATAATACGGTCTTAGGTTAAAGTTTTCACCCGACATCTCAAGCTGAACTATCCCAGCATTACCGGAATCGGGTTTGTTATTTATGTAAAGGATTGTGAAGGCTGTTTTTTCGGAAAACTGATAGCGCAAGAGTGCTCCAAAGTTGTAAGAGGGCAGGAGAACTACTGGGTTGTTTATGAGAGCATCGTTTAAGAACTGAGTGTGTTTATCGTTGGCGTAGTTATTTGTGTCTTACGTATCTTGCGGAGTCAAGTAGGCCAACGCTAATGGTAAGATTCTTGACATTTTTCTCGTAAGCGAGTTCTAAGAGGTACTTCCTTCCAGTTTTGTTTATGTCTTTGAGGTCTCTCTCTAAGTCGTCTCCTGAAGGGGCTAAGGTAAACCCCTCTCTTTCCATTTTTCCCACTATTCCGTTACCGAAGGTGATTGAAACATTCGTAAAAAGCTTATCTTCTTGGGTGAGATTCAGGTTTAAGAATAGGTGAGAGGTGTTGTATAGAGCTCCGTAGTTCTTATACTGCTGAAAAACAGAGGAGTTTATAAAGTTAAGCTCGTATAGGGGTGTTTGGTCAGTAGACTTTTGTAATTATTCTGCGAATGCGAAAGTTATTAGCAGTAAAGCAACAGCGGTTATCACCATACTACCTTCTTGAAGGTTAGTATAAATAAAAATGAGACTTAATGTCAATATTGCTTTTGTGGGGTAATGATTGACATCACTTCCGTAGTAGAAAGAAAGGCGATTATAATCACTCTCATGGCAGAAAAGAAGGCTATCATAGGTGTCGTGACGATTTCGGACAGGGCAAGCAGAGGGGAATACGAGGACCTCAGCGGAAAGGCAATTATAGAGTACTTAAAAGACGTAATAATTACCCCCTTTGAGATTGAGTATAGGGTTATTCCCGACGAAAGGGATTTAATAGAGAAAACCTTAAAGGAGCTCGTGGACGAAAGGGGATGTAGTCTTATTCTCACTACTGGCGGGACTGGACCAGCTCCAAGGGACGTAACCCCCGAGGCTACAGAAGCGGTATGTGAAAAGATACTCCCCGGCTTTGGGGAGCTCATGAGACAGGTCTCCCTAAAACAGGTTCCAACGGCAATACTCTCAAGACAAACTGCGGGAATAAGGAAGAGCTGTTTAATCGTAAACCTTCCCGGAAGTCCCCAGTCTATAAAAGTATGCCTTGATGCGGTAATGCCCGCTATACCTTACTGCATAGAGTTAATAGGTGGAGCCTACATAGATACGGACCCAAACAAGGTAAAGGCCTTTAGGCCGAAAAAGTAAAGCTTAAGGCTCAAACAATCCCTCTTCCTTTGCCCTTCTTATGTAATCCTTTGCCTCTTCGTCCGAAAGTTGATGAAAGTCCCTATAAAACATCCCTACCGCAAAGCTCGGTACATCAGCGGGATAGTAGCATACGAACCTATCAAAGAACTGGGTAAGCCTAAGCTCAGCATCCGCAGGACATACGGGAACCGCAACGACTACTTCAGAGGCTCCCTGTTTTTTAGCCCATACGGCTGCAGCTATTGCGGTGTAGCCCGTTGCTACGCCGTCGTCAACTATTATTACCTGCCTTCCCTGTAAGTTTGGATGTCCTTCGGGCAAGAACTTTCTCTCCCTTTCTTTTAGCTCTTTTAACTCCTTCTCTATAACCTCTCTAATTTCTTCCTCTGAAAGTAGTCTTTTTACGCTCTCCTCGTAGTAAGCCTTCCCAGAGGGGTCTAAAGCCCCAAATCCCGCCTCTTCGTTCCAAGGTAGTCCAAGCTTTCTGACGACTACTACGGACATAGGGACTTTTAGGTTTTTGGCTATTTGGTAGGCTACGGGAATTCCACCCCTTGGAATGGCTAAAATTATGGGATTTTTTGAGTAATCAATTACTTGCTTTAAGCTTTCCGCAAGAAGTCTTCCTGCTTCTTCCCTGTCGCTAAACATCACTTTAGCTTCTTTATTAAGCTGTCAATGTTGTCAAGCTTCCTGTAAGCTTGCAGAAGAATGTAGCTTAGCTGTTCGTTCGTAGCTATAGAAAGGTCGTAAAGTATAGAGCTTATCTCCTTCAAGATTGAGTAAAGCGTTGTGTAGGCGTCCCTATCCAGCTTCTTTTCGGGATTGGGAATTTCTTTGAAGACCTCCTCAACCACCTTAGCAAGACTCATAAGCTTTTCCGAAAGGGTTCTAATCTCGTAATCGTACTTGTAAATGGTTATTACGTCGTCGTATCTCTCCTCAATTTCCTTCATCATGCTCTTAAAGAGCATCTCCTCCAAAAAGCTCAAGTCCTTCTCCATTGAGTTTAAAAATATAATCAATTTTCATGGAGTTTGTAGTTAAGAAAACAGACGAGGAGACATTATACAAACTTATACTTAGTCTCGTAGTTCCAAGACCCATAGCTTGGGTATCTACGATAAGTAAAGAAGGCGTTCTCAACATAGCCCCTTTTAGTTTTTTTAATGCGGTTAACGACGCACCACCCGTTTTGATGATTTCGGTAAGCAATAGAGAGGACGGAAGACTAAAGGATACGGTAAAAAACATTCTGGACACGAAGGAGTTCGTTATAAACATGGTTAGTGAGGAGTTGTTGGAAAAGATGAAAAAGACGGGAGAAGACTTTCCCCCAGAGGTGGACGAGTTTAAAGAAGCTGGTTTAACTCCAGAACCCTCCCGTTTCGTGGTAGCTCCCAGAATAAAAGAGGCAAAGGTTTCCTTTGAATGCAAACTCTACAAATACCTTCCCATTTACGACATGCACGTCATATTTGGAGAAGTTTTACTTATTAAAGTAAATGACGAGATTTTGGAGGAAAACATAAAGATTAACTACGAAAAGTATAAACCTGTAGGTAGGTTAGGGGGTGCTTACTATCTTAAAGCTTACGGAGAATGTAAGATAAAATAAACCCTATGCTTACAAAAGAGGAGAAAAAAGTAGTTGCAGGAATTACGTTCGTAGTAGTCACGAGATTTTTAGGACTCTTCCTTCTTCTTCCCGTTTTGTCCCCTTACGTTAAGAAGCTGGAAGGTAGCACTCCCGTTTTGACGGGTCTTGCCATAGGAATGTACGGACTCACTCAAGCTATTCTTCAGATACCCTTTGGGTATTTATCAGATAAGTATTCCCGAAAGGGTGTAATCTCTTTTGGACTGCTTATTTACGCCCTTGGTAGCTTTTTGGGAGGAATTGCGACGAATGTATGGAGTATGCTGTTTGCCCGTTTTCTTCAGGGGGCTGGGGCTATATCTTCCGCTGCTATAGCCCTTGCTGCGGACTTAGTAAGAGAAGAAGTGAGAACGGTAGCCTTTGCCCACATAGGGGCTGCCATAGGTATGAGCTTTGCCTTTAGCATCGTAGCTGCTCCCCTAATTGCTGGAAAGTTTGGAGTTCCTTTTATATTTTTCCTTACAGCTGGTTTGAGCTTACTTGCACTTATTTACCTTTGGCTCTTCATAAAAGAACCAAAGCGCCACCAAAAAGAAATTGAACCCTTCTTAAAGCTCCTTCCCCAAATTCTGACGGATAAAAATCAGATTGTTTTGAACCTTTCGGTGGGAATACTTCACATGCTCCTCGTTTCTATGTTCACCGTTATCCCCGTCGTTTTGATTGAAGAGTTTAACTTTCCTAAGCCAGAACACTGGAAGATTTACACGCCGGTAATCCTTATATCCTTAGCCGTAATGGTTCCCTCAATCATTGCTGCAGAAAGGAAAGGCAAAACAAAAGAGGTTTACACGAGCGGAATACTCCTTATAGCTCTTTCCTACTTAGTAGGTCTGCTTTTTCACAGCCTTTTTGGTATTTTCTTAACCCTACTTTTCTACTTTACGGGCTTTCACCTACTTGAGCCTATACTGCCGTCGCTTCTCACTAAGCTCGTTGGGCCAGAAAAAAGAGGAATAGCGGTAGGGGTTTACAACACCGTTCAATTTACTGGAGCTTTCTTGGGTGGACTGCTTGGAGGAATCTTTTTAAAGAAAGGAATAACAGCGCTATACATTTTTAACTTAGTCATTTCTCTAATCTGGCTTTTTGGGGTATACAGCTGGCTTAAAGGAGTAGAAATAAAGAGGAGGGAAGAAACTCAGCCGTAAAGGCTGATTCTCGTTTCCTTTCTCTCCATAAATCCCTTTCTGAGTTTGTAGCCCTCTTCCGGATAAAGTCCGTAAAAGAGATTCTGAACGTGGTTTCCTTCAACGAAGAAGCACCACCTTTCTATTGCGCTTCCAACCAATACCGAAAGGTAGATAATCCACAGAAGGTATTGGTTAATAATTCCCGTAATCCAAACATAAATCAGTAAAAACAGGGGAATTACGAAGGTGAGCAAGTAAGCCAAGGGTATAAAGGTTGGGAGCATTTGCTTTCCCTTTTCGTAGTAAAACTCCTTAGTACAGAAGTTTTCCGTAGTAGAACCTCTGTCTATTACTCTTATGGGTCTGTTGTGGGGAAGGTTCAAAGCTTCGTTAAGGGTAGGCCTTTTTATGTAGAACTGTCTGATGTTAAACGCCAATCTAAATCCAAATCCAAGCGAGACGAAAAGGAAAGTCAAGAATAGGAAAGTTCCTGTATAGGTAAGGTTGTAGTAATAAGAAAGTATCGTAAATGCGGAAGAGCCAAGCATGAGGTACATAAGCAGGTAATAAATAACCGTTATTCCCGTATTCCACTCAAGAACAAACTTGTTAGAAGCGTATATCATTGCGGTAGAAAAGCCACTGAGAACTCCCAAAATCCAAGTAAGTATTCCAAAAAAGTGTTCAAAGAAGGGAGATATCTCAAAATACTTTAGTACTAAGTAAATAAGGAGCGTAAACCCGTAAGCTCCGCTAAAGACCGCTTCCCGAGAGAGCCAAGAGGTTCTAAATCTCCTAATAGCTTTCCAAGCCCTTAGCTTGTGTCCGAGGTGGAAAGAAGCTCCTATAGCTCCAGCGCCTATTAGTACGAGGCTTATCACTCCCGAAAGTAAGACTACTTCTTTGGGAAGTCCTTGTCCTTTTCCGAAAAGTTTTAAGAACTCAATAAAGTAAACGAAGATAAACAGCCCTATGGAAGTTCCTGCGGTTAGGAAAAAGAAAATAAGAGAAAACGGTGGGTGCATGTCTCACCTCCTTAAGGTAATTGTTCTGCGTAGTGTTCTTGGGGTTGTTCCTGCTTGCTTTTTGAAGCAAAGCCGGGTTTGTGTCTTCTTAAGACTTCCAAGAAGAGGGGATTGTCGGGTTTGAGTATGTGTTTTTCGTATTCCTCAAGATTTATAGTGGTTTCTTGTCTCGGCAAGTAGTGGTTTGCAGGATTCGTTCCCATGTCTGGAAACAGGACGAATCCCTGTCTCTTTTTAATTAACTTGTAAACTTCGCTGTTTGGGTCTTCTATGTCTCCAAAGAATCTCGCCCTTGCAGGACAAGTTAAGACGCACGCAGGCTTTCTGTGTTCGGGGGGAAGGGTTTCGTCGTAAATTCTGTCTATGCAGAGCGTGCACTTTTTCATAACTTTGTCCACTTCGTCGTACTCTCTACAGCCGTAAGGACAAGACCACGCACACAACTTACACCCTATGCAGTCGTCGTAATTAACGAGAACTATTCCGTCCTGCTCCCGCTTGTAGCTTGCCCCTGTAGGGCATACTGGAACGCAAGGAGCGTCTTGGCAGTGCAAACAGGACTTTGGAAGGTGAAACACTTGGGTTTCGGGAAACTCTCCCATTTCGTAGGTGAATACCCTGTTGTACCATACGCCCTCGGGAGCCCTTCCAAAGGGGTCAAAGTCCGAAAGGGGACCAAAGGCAGCCTGAGTATTCCACTCCTTGCAGTTTGTAGCACAAGCATGACAACCAACGCAGGTGTTCAAATCTATAACTAAAGCAAACTGGGGCATCTTCCTTACCTCCTTTAAGGCTTATATCTAAGAACGTCCATCCACCTTTCTTTTATGTAAGGCAGGGGCTCAACCTTAAACTTGGGATAGACTTCTGGGGTTTGGTCTTCCGCTTTATATACTCTTACTTTGGTATCAAACCAAGCCAAGTGTCCCGTAATGGGGTCTCCGTAGTAGAACTCCCTTCCGCCTATATTGATTGAGTGGGGTATTACGTGGTTTAAAAGGAATCCCAAGTGAGCCTCTTCCGCTTCTGGCTTTAGACCCCAAGCTCCTGCCATCTTTCCTATAGCGTTCCAAGTCCATACGGAGTTAGGCTCCGTGCATTCGGTTAGGAATACCTGACACTTAACCTTTCCTACCCTGCTTTCTACCCACACCCAGTCTAAGTGCTTAATTCCTAACTTTTTAGCGGTCTTGGGATTCATGTAAAGGTAGTTTCTCGTAGATATCTGTCTTAGCCAAGCGTTTTGAGAGTCCCAAGAGTGATACATCCACTGGGGTCTTTTTGTAAAGGCGTAGAGTGGATAGTCTTCTCCGCTAACCTCTTCTTCAAAGGGTGGATACCAGAAGGGTAGTGGGTCAAAGTATTTAACGAGTCTTTCTCTGATTACTGGGTCGTTGGGTGGTTGTTTTTCGCCTTCCCAGAGTCCTTGACCCGCGAGTCTGAACTTTTGGAGCGTCTCAACGTAGAAGTTCATTATTATTGGGTCCGTTCTCTTTACGAACCTTACGCTCTTTGCCCATTCCAAGTAATCCTTGTTAGCGTATCTGTAGTATCTCATGTGCTCGGGAAGGGGATAATAGAAGAATCCCTTGTTCTTTACGTACATCTCAAGCTGGTTGGGATTAGGTTCTCCGACGAAGTGCTTATCTCCATTCTTTCCTCTCCAACCCGCAAGGGCTCCAATACCCGGTTGTGGTTGCCAGTTAATTAAAAAGTCTTTCCAGTCTTTGTACTTGGGCGTTCCGTCTTCGTTTACGAACCCGGGAAGCCCGAGCTTAGTTCCGAGTCTTACCATTACCTCTCCCCAAGGAAGGACGTCTAACTTCTCTCCCTTTAGGTCTCTTGGTTCTACTATTGGCTGTCTTATGGCGTCAACGGGTCCAGAGGCTACGGAAGGGGGCCTGTCCAATAAAGAGAGAGCAAACCACTGCTCCAAGTAAGTTGCGTCGGGAAGAACGAGGTCTGAGTAAGCTACCTGTTCGCTATAAAAGGCGTCTATGGTTATGATTTTAGGAATTATGTAGTTTCCGCTTGCATCCTTAGCGGTCAAGGCTTCAAGGATGTATGGTATGTTTTGTGAAGAGTTCCAAGCCATGTTAGCCATGTAAATAATTAGGACTTCTATGTCGTATGGGTCTCTTTTGTAAGCGGAAGGGATAACGTTTTGAATAAGTCCGTGGGCTGCTATTGGAAATTCCCAGCTGTAAGCCCTGTCAATCCTTAAGGGATTTCCCTTTTCGTCTACGAGGAGGTCGTCAGGACTTTGGGGTATTCCAAGGTGGGGTCCGTAAAACTTTCCAAACTTGAGTTCGTCAAGGGATTTAATCTTCATAGGTTTTGGTAGGTCTTCTATGTGCTTGGGATAAGGTGGTTTGGCGAGGTGTCCCCCGGGTCTGTCTATGCATCCAAGGAGCATCATAAGGACAAAGACCGCCCTTGCGGTTTGGTATCCGTTTGAGTGAGAAGCTATTCCTCTCATTATGTGGAAGGAGACTGGTCTTCCAACCATCTTCTTGTGTTTCCTTCCCCAAACGTCTGTCCATTCTATGGGAAGCTCTACTGGGTTGTAAAGCGCCGTAACTCCAAGCTCTTTTGCTATTCTTTCTATGGTTTCTGCGGGGATTCCCGTAATCTTGGAAACCTTTTCGGGGGTGTAGTCCTTAACTATTCTCTCTGCGAATATGTCAAAGGCTGGTCTTACCTTATAACCTTCTGGGGCTTCAAACTCACCTATGAAGGCTGGGTCTAAGTCGTCGGGGACTATTCTGTCAGCTGGCTTAAAGGTTTTGCTTTTCTTGTCAAAGACCATAGGCTTTCCTTCTTCGTTTCTGTAAAAGAGTCCGTCCTTTGGCGTTCCGGGTGCTTGAATAACGAGCCAAGGGGCGTTGGTGTACTCTTTTAGAAATTCCCAGTCTATGAGGTTGTACTTAAAGAGAACGTGAGCCAGTCCCAATATAAAGGCTCCGTCCGTTCCGGGTTTTATGGGAATCCATTCATCCGCTATTGCTCCGTAGCTCCACCTTACGGGATTTACGACTACGAACTTTCCGCCTCTTCTTTTTAGTTCTTGTATTCCGAGCTTGAAGGGATTTGAGGAGTGGTCTTCCGCAACGCCTATCATCATAAAGTACTTAGTGTGTTCAAAGTCAGGGTCTCCAAACTCCCAGAAAGAGTATCCCACGGACATAAGTCCTGCAGCTGCTACATTAACCGAACAGAACCCACCGTGAGCCGCCCAGTTTATAGTCCCTATCTGTCCCGCAAACCAGCTGTTTATAGCCTGCATTTGGTCTCTTCCAGTAAAGAAGGCAACCTTTGCGGGATTTTTCTCCGCTGCTTCCCTTATCCACTTTGCAGCTATCTCAAGGGCTTCGTCCCACTCTATTTCCTTAAATTGCCCAGAACCCCTTGGTCCTACTCTTAGAAGGGGTTTTCTGAGCCTTGCGGGGGAGTATTCTTTCATTATTCCGGATGAACCTTTAGCGCACAGAACGCCCTTATTTAAAGGGTGGTCGTCGTTTCCTTTTATGTAGGTAACTTTTCCGTTTCTAACGTAAACCTCTATGCCACAACGACAAGCACACATATAACAGGTGCTGTAATACTTCTTCTCGTAAAAGCTTCCACCTAACTCCATAGCACAGTCCTCCTAAAGGAGCCTCGTTTTTAAAAGAATAGCCCTTTTAGTATAACCTGCAAAACTCAATTACTTAAGATTTTATAAGCAAAACTTATAGAGGCTATAAGGAATTGAGGGTAGGTTGAATCTTTAATGTAATATACTGGGGAGGATTTAGTTTGAAGATTTTACTAATACAAAGAAAGGCTTTGGGAGATGCTTTGTATACCTCTTTGATAGGTAAAGTTTTAAAGGAAGAAATAGAGGGAGTGGAGGTAGGTTTCCTAACGCTAAAGCCGATGTGTGAATTATTAGAAAAACTTAATTTTATAGACAAGTGTTTTGCTTATACCGATTTTTGGAATTCACTAGGGAAGATAAGAGATTTTTCACCTGAAGTGGTTTTGGACTACGAAGCAACTTTTAAAACTTATCCCTTAGTTCTCCTTTCGGGGGCTAAAAAGAGAATAGCATTTTTCGCAAAAAAGCGTGAAAAATACTTGTATCTTATTTACACGGATAGAATAAAAAAAGAACACTTTGGCTACACCTTTTGGGACAGACTAAAGCTTCTTAAGCCCTTAGGTATAGATTATAAAAAGTTTTTCAAATTTATTCCTTTAGAGGAAAGCAAATCGGAGGAAAACTTCGTAGTTTTTTCCCCAAAGGGAAAGATAAAAACTAAGGAAATTAAACCAGAAGTGGTTGCGTTGATTAAAGAACGCATAGAAAACGAGCTAAACGTAGAAGTAAAAGTTTTCGTAGAGCCTAAGGAAGTTGAGTACATTGAACTCTTAAAGAAGAACGGAATAAAACCTTACACATTGGGTTTAAAGGATTTTTACGAATTCGTTAAAAAATCTAAGGGTGTTCTTACTATTGAGGGGTTTGCTCAACACCTTGGATTGCTACTTAATAAAAGAGTTTTAACGATAATTCAGTCAAGGTATCCGTGGTTTGAAGAGCGTTTTGACAGATTGTTTTATTACTATCCTTCTTTAGACTGTCTTGGATGTAGTAAAAACACCTGCCCAAAAGGAAGTTACGAATGCACTTATAAGATTGATGCTGAGGAGATAGTTAAACTCGTTGGTAGGTTTATTCTTAATCACCCAACTGTTCAGCCGTAGTTCTATCCCACCTTGCTACATGGCTTTTTAACCAAATTACGAACTCGTCTTTTAAGAAGTGGATTACCTCTTGTGTATTCTTTTCCTTCTTCCACTTATCGTAAACTTCTTTAAAGCGTTTCCTCATCTGGTCGTGTTCTGCTTTGTGCATAGGGTAAGCAAAAAATTCAAATTCCCTCATTAGCTCTTCCTCTGTTGTGAAGTGGTCCTCAAGGTCAATTAGCATTTCGTCCATAAGCTTATCCGCTTTATCAATATCCTTCTTTACGAGAGCGTCGTAAAGCTCGTTTATAACCCTTATCTCTTCTTCGTGAACCGTATCAATTAAAAGGTTCCCAACCTTTTGAATGCTCTCTGGTTTGATAAGCATACCAATAATGTAAGTAATTATTCACATACTTTCAAGTGGTTTTAGGAGTAAAGGAAAGAATTTGCTTTAACATATTATTTCCATGGAAGAGGCAAGACTAAAAAAGCTTCAACAGCTAAAAGAAAAGGGTATAAACCCCTACCCTTATAGATTTGAGGTAACGGACTTCATAGGGAATGTAAGAAGAGAGTACGAAGAGGAACCTCCCCAAAATTACGTAGTGAGGGTAAGAGGAGTAGCAAAGAGGGTCTCAAGAACCGAAGAGGGCTACATGGTTAGACTTGCGGACGAAAAGGGAATAGAAATCCTCGTTTTTACGAAAGAGGAAGGATTAAAACCAAAGGAAGAGTACACCTTTGAGGGGGTGTTAAAAAGGGTTGAGGGAAAGCTCAGCGTAGTTAACGCAAAGCTCACCCAAGAAAGGGGTGAAGAAATTTCTAAAATAAAGGAACAGTTTGATTACGACCCCCGTAGCAGACCTATAGCCCTTGCGGGAAGACTAATCTCTATTAGAACTATGGGAAAAGCCATATTTGGACACATTCAGGATTTGACAGGGAAAATACAAATCTACCTAAAGGAAGACATAGTAGGAGAAGAAAAGCTAAAGTTCTTCAACGATTACATAGATGTAGGGGACATCGTAGGAGTTAGGGGTAGGCTCTTTAGAACGAACACTGGGGAGCTAACCGTTGAGGTGGAAGATTACGAGCTTCTTGCGAAGTCTCTCCACCCACTTCCCGAAAAGTGGCACGGACTTAAAGACGTAGAGGTTAGATACAGACAACGCTACTTAGACCTAATAGCCAATCCAGAGGCAAGAAGAATCTTTATGCTGAGAACAAAGCTTATTTCTGAAATGAGAAGGTTTTTTGAGATGCACGGATTTATTGAGGTAGAAACTCCCATTCTCCAGCCAGTGGCAAGCGGAGCCAACGCTAAGCCCTTCGTAACCTATCACAACTTCCTTGAAACGGAGCTCTATCTCAGAATTGCTCCCGAGCTGTATCTAAAAAGATTAATAGTAGGTGGATTTCCAAGGGTTTACGAGATAGGCAAAAACTTTAGAAATGAAAGCGTTGATAGAACGCACAATCCCGAGTTTACGATGGTGGAGTTCTACGCCGCTTACTGGGATTACTACGACCTTATAAAGTTTACGGAAGACCTGCTTGTTTACTTAATTGAAAAAACCCTTGGAACACTAAGGGTAAAGTACGGAGAATGGGAGCTTGACTTTACCCCTCCCTTTAGAAAGGTTCGCTACTTTGACCTTTTAAAAGAAAAAACGGGAAAGGATAAGGAGTTTTTCTTACGCGACCTTGAAGGTCTGAGAAAACTCGCAAAGGAGCTCAACATTCCAGATGTTGATAGAATGACTCACGCAAAACTTTTAGATAAAGTCTTTGAAAGGGTAGCGGAAGAGGAGCTAATTCAACCCACTTTCGTTTTAGACTTTCCTAAGATTCTCTCACCCCTTGCAAAAACCCACAGAAAAGACCCAGAGCTTGTTGAGAGGTTTGAGCTTATAGTGGCAAGGCATGAGATTGCAAACGCATACACCGAGCTAAACGACCCCTTTGAGCAGAAAGAAAGATTCTTAGAACAGTTAAAGGAAAAGCAGATGGGAAACGAAGAAGCTATGGAGATAGACTACGACTTTATTAGAGCTTTAGAATACGGAATGCCCCCAACCGCAGGAGAGGGAATAGGAATAGACAGACTCGTTATGATACTGGCAAACGCCGACAGCATTAGGGAGGTCATCCTCTTTCCCCAGCTAAAACCAGAAAAGAAAGGGAGTTTTTAAAATCTTAAATCTACCGATAGGTAAAACTTCAGCCTTTTGGGGGTAAGTTTTTGTTTGTCAAGGGGGTAGGCTAACTCACCCCTTATTAGTCCAACGGGAGTTCTCAAACCTACCGCCGTGCCTATGTCGTACTTAAGATTTTTAACAATCTCACTAAACTTATTTTCAGCGTTTCCAGCTTCAGCAAAGGCTATGAGTTCTAAACTCTCACCGAAAACTCGGTAAAGTTCGGGACTTAGGTATAGGTATTGCCTTTTTCCAGTAGGTGCGCCTATGCTTTGGTAACTATAACCCTTCATCTGTTGAAAGCCACCTAAAAAGAATCTCTCAAATATTGGAGCTTTAGAAGAAGCGTATCCGTATCCAAGCTTAACCCTAAAGCCCCAAAGGTCCTTTACGAGCTCCTTTTCGTATCTTGCGATAGATTCAAAGGTGTAGTAGTCTTTTCCAGAGATACTTTTGCCTAAATTCATAGTCAGGTATCTACTTCTAAACGAAGCGTTAAGTTTGGTTAAATAAAGGACTTGGTTTTCCACTCCCTTCGTTTTTGCGCGAAACCTTGAGACAGAAAAAGCTAAGGAAGTGTATCTTCCCAAACGATAACCAAGTAGGTAAGCTCCTCCTCTCGTATAGAGTTCGTAAAAATTTCTGTCGTCGTATCTATTGAATAAGCTGAGCTCCGTAAAGAGCTTCCTCGTAAAAAAGAAGTTGTCTTTAAGGCTTACTTCGTAAAGTTCGTCTAAGTCAGTTTTTGTGTAAGAAATACTACTTATAAGCCCAATTCCGAAAAGGTTTCTCAGAGTAATACCAAATCCAACCTTAAATTTTTCTTGAGTGCTGTATCCTAAGAAGGCTTCAAATACTCCTCTACTTTTTTCTTTTACGTTTATCAAACGGTGAACTTTTTTGTTTTTTCTGTCAATTATGTCTTCCAATTGAACGCTTTCAAATATGTCACTCTCAATGAGATTCCAAACGCTATCTTCTTCGTTCTTTTTGTCAAAGAATTTTTCCTTTACCAGCATGTAATTTATTTCCCTTTCCCCAGTTTTTCCGTATCCGTAAAGAATGTTATATCCGTAAGTATATCTATCTCCCCTATCAACTAAAATCTCGTAGTTTAAAAACACCGTGTCCTTTACGACGGTAGGTTTTACCGTTAAATTCACTTGAGCGTCAAAGTAGCCCTTTTCCTTTAGAGTATTATTAATAGTGTCAAAAACTCTATTTAGAATGTCTTCCGTAAGAATGGTAGGAAGGGTGGTTTTTAAGCTTTCGTTTAACTCTTTAAATAGTTCGTCCTTAATCTCTATGCTTTCCACTACGTATCTAAGTCCTTTTTCTACACTTACGAAGACATTTACCTCTTTCTTTTCTTCGTCAATACTTTCTTCGTACTTATAATTGGCTTCAAGATATCCATCTTTCTTTAAAAGGTTAATTTTCTCCTGAATCATTTTTTCTATCTTTTCCGCATCGTAGGGAAATTCGTAGTATTCTCCGTCTATTTGAACTTTTGCGGTGTAGCGCTCTCCTTCGTTTATACTAATTTCTACTCCGTTTTCTTCTAAGGAGTAATCTACTACAACGTCAAAAAATCCCTTCCTTTTGTAAAGATTCTCTATTTCCTTCTTAAAATTTTCCAAGCTAAAAATGTCAAGACCAACGCTTTTAAAGTCAAATAGGCTTAAAATCTCCTTTTCAGAAAAGTAGGTATTGCCTTTTATCGCAAAGTTTACCTTTTCTCCTTCGTAGACTTCGTATACAGGAATCCCCACCTTTCCCTTCCCTACCAAGGCTTTAAAGGTTGCAAGCGGATGAGAAAAGAGATTCTTTGAAGCGATTGAAATCTTCTCAAAACTACCTTTTGCCTTAGGAAAAATGGCGTACTTAAAACTTTTTTTGAACTTTACGCTTTGGTAACCCCTATAGAAAACGAAGCTCCCCAAAAATCCCTTCGTCCTATAGTAATCTTCAACTCTTTTTTCAGCGTCTAAAACTTTATTTATGTTAAACACCTCTCCTATAGCTAACCCAGAAACCCTTAGAAGTTCCTCCTTACTTAAACTCTTTGCTCCTTCAAATAGAACGTCTCCCAAAAAGTGCAGGTCACCTTCTTCAACCCTTACTTTTACATATGCGTATCCAAGATTATCTACCCGTATGTCTACTTTTACTTTCGCTTCTAAAAATCCGAGCTCCCTATAGTAGTCGGTAAGAATTCTCTCGTAGGTTTCAGGGTTCGTTTCAAATATTGGAGAGTTTTCCTCAAGACCCAAAACGTTTTTAATCTCGTATTCCCTTAGGAATAAATTACCTTTTATTTGTATCTTTTTTACGATTGGATACCTTTCTATGTAAATGATTAATTTATCCCCATCCTTCTGAAGGGAAACCGACTTAAACTCGGGAATTCGTTTGAGAAACTCAACCACAGTCTCGTAATTATCATCGTTTATTACCGAATAAAAGTTGTTTTTCTTCAAAGGGAAGTTGCTTTCTATCTGAATCTGTAAGGAATAAGCAAAACCTATTAAGCACAAAAGAAGAACCAGCATTATTTGATATTCTATTCATTATGATTGAGCGATACACGCGCAAGGAAATGGGAGAAATATGGAGCGAACTCAATAAGTTTAGAAAGTGGCTGGAAGTAGAGATAGCTGTATGTAGAGCTTGGAACAAACTCGGAAAGATTCCAAAGGAAGCCCTAAAAAAGATAGAGGAAAAGACTTACGTTGACGAAAGTGTTGTTGAGAAAATTAAGGAATACGAAAGGATTTACAAGCACGATGTCCTTGCCTTCGTTTCCGCTATAGCGGAGCAGGTAGGTGAAGAGGGAAGATACATACACCTTGGCCTTACCTCTTCCGACGTCGTTGATACCGCCCTTGCCCTCATCCTCAGGGAAGCCTTAGACCTGATTCTTAAGGACATAGATAAGGTAATGGAAGAAGTAAAGAAGCTTGCTTATAAGCACAAAAACACCCTTATGATGGGAAGAACCCACGGGGTTCACGCAGAGCCATACACTTTTGGCCTTAAGATGTGCGTGTGGTACGACGAGCTAAGAAGACACAAAGAGAGAATCTTAAGGGCTAAGGAAAACATTTCCTACGGCAAGATATCGGGAGCTGTGGGAACTTATTCAAACGTACCACCAGAAGTTGAAAGATTAGCCCTTGAAGAGCTCGGTTTAAAGGTAGAGCCCGCCTCTACCCAGATTGTCCACAGAGATAGACACGCAGAAGTCTTAACCGCCCTTGCCTTGCTTGCCAGCTCTTTGGAAAAGTTCGCAACGGAGATAAGGCACCTTCAAAGGACCGAGGTTTTAGAGGTCCTTGAGCCCTTCACTAAGGGACAAAGGGGCTCTTCCGCTATGCCCCACAAAAAGAACCCTATTCACGCGGAAAGAATATGCGGACTTGCAAGACTGATAAGGGCAAACGCCATTCCCGCTATGGAGAACATAGTTCTTTGGCACGAAAGAGACATATCCCACTCTTCCGTAGAAAGGGTTATACTCCCAGACAGCTTTATCGCCCTTGACTACATCCTTAACCTCTTCCACGAAATACTAAAAGGACTCGTCGTCAACGAAGATAGGATGAAGAAGAATTTAGAACTCTCTAAGGGGCTTTACGCCTCTTCTAAGGTCTTGGTTCTTCTTACCGAAAAGGGACTCTCAAGGGATTACGCTTATGACATAGTCCAAAGGTGTGCTATGAAGGCTTGGGAGAGCGAAAAGAGCTTTAAAGAAACACTGTTGGAAGACGAGGAAGTCCGAAAGTATCTATCTCCAGAGGAAATAGAAAAAGCTTTAGACCCGTGGGAGTTTCTTAAGAATGTGGACTACGTTTATAAAAAGGTTTTTGGGGAATAGTAAAACTTAATCCTCGTCCAGAATAATTTCTCCGTCCACGGTGTAGTAGGGAGTTTCGTAGGAAGAGTAGTAGTAGGGAGTGTAGGCTACGAACTCTCCCGCGCAGGTATCCACTCCCTTAAAAGAAGGCCTTATGCCGTATTTTTTCCTCAGGTTTCTTACCTCCTCTTCGGTCATTCCCTTGATTTTCGCTATCTCGTAGTCGGAATATCCGAGCTCCTTTGCTCTCCTCAAGACACTTTCGGTTAGCTCCTCTTTTTGCAGAACCTCTTCAAACTTCACGATTTCCTCTATGTTGAATAGAAACCACCTGTCTATTTTGGTAAGCTCGTAAACCTCGTCCACGGTATAACCCCGCCTGAAGGCTTCCGCTATGAACCAGAGTCTTTGGTCGTTGGGATTGCTCAATCCCCTTTCTAACTCAAACCTATCTAAGTGAGAGAGCTTAGGAAAGGCAAGGCCGTATCTGTCAAGCTCTAAGCTCCTTATAGCCTTAAGGAGTGCCTCTTTGAAGGTTCTTCCTATAGCCATAACCTCTCCAACGGACTTCATCATCGTAGTGAGTGTCCTGTCAGCTTCCGGAAACTTGGGAAAGTCAAATCTTGGGATTTTTACGACTACGTAGTCTATGGAAGGCTCAAAGGAAGCGGGAGTAAACTTCGTTATGTCGTTTTTAAGCTCGTCCAAAGTGTAGCCAACCGCAAGCTTTGCCGCAACCTTGGCTATGGGAAATCCGGTAGCCTTGGAAGCCAAAGCGGAAGAGCGAGAGACTCTCGGATTCATCTCTATAACGTAAAACTCTCCGCTTTCTGGAGATAGGGCAAACTGAATGTTAGAACCTCCCGTATCTACGCCTATCGCCCTTATAACCGCTATTGCCGCATCTCTTAGCATCTGATACTCTTTGTCGGTTAGGGTCTGGGTGGGAGCTACCGTTATGCTGTCTCCCGTATGAACTCCCATGGGGTCAAGGTTTTCTATAGCGCAGACGATTATAACGTTGTCGTTTTTGTCCCTAACTACCTCAAACTCTATCTCCTTCCAACCAATTAGGGATTTGTCAAGCAATACCTCGTGAATGGGTGAGGTCTCAAGGGCTATTCTGAGTTTTTCCTTAAACTCTTCTACGTTGTAAGCAACAGAACTCCCCGTTCCCCCAAGGGTAAAGGCCGGTCTAAGTATTACGGGAAAGCCTATCTTTTCTATGGCCTTTAGCCCCTCTTCTACGGAGCGAACTACTGCACTTTCGGGCACCTTTAGTCCTATACTTTCCATCGTTTTCTTAAAGAGCTCTCTGTCTTCCCCCTTCTTTATAGCTTCGTAGCTTGCTCCTATCAGCTCAACGCCGTATTTATCAAGAACTCCCGACTCGTAGAGTTCCACCGCAAGGTTTAATGCCGTTTGTCCACCCAAAGTGGGAAGAAGTGCGTCCGGCCTTTCTTTCTTAATAATTTCTTCCAAGACTTCCGCGGTAAGGGGTTCTATGTATGTTCTGTCCGCAAGCTCTGGGTCAGTCATAATGGTTGCGGGGTTTGAGTTTACGAGTATGACTTCGTATCCCTCTTGCTTTAGAGCCTTACAGGCTTGCGTTCCTGAGTAGTCAAACTCAGCAGCTTGGCCTATTACTATAGGACCAGAGCCGATAATGAGTATTCGCTTTATGTCAGTTCTTTTGGGCATTTAAAGTTAATATATTATCATGCTATTATAAACCTTATGAGTGGAGAAGTTCTTTTTGAACAGGGAGAGCACAAGGTCGTCGTATTTCAGGAGCTCACTCCCGCCAGCATGGTTCAAGCAAATCAGTTTCTCATTATTCACAAAGGAGAAGCTATGCTCCTTGACCCGGGCGGACACAAGGTCTTCTCAAAGCTAAAGAGCGATATAGCCAAGCACATCACGCCACAAAGCATTAAATACATTTTCCTATCTCACCAGGACCCAGACATAGTGGCTGCGCTAAACGGGTGGCTACTTACGACGAATGCAGAAGCTTACATTTCTAAGCTTTGGATTAGGTTTTTGCCCCACTTTGGACTTGATAGCCAAATGGAAGGGAGAGTTCATCCCATTGACGACAGGGGAACGGTCTTAAACTTAGGTGATTGCGAGCTAAAGATACTTCCCGCTCACTTTTTGCATTCCCCGGGAAACTTTCAGGTTTACGACCCCTGCTCTAAGATTCTCTTTAGTGGAGACCTTGGAGCTTCCCTTGGACAGCCTTACAACGTAGTTGAAAACTTTGAAGAACACGTTAAGTACATGGAAGGCTTTCACAGGCGCTACATGGCTTCTAACAAGATTTTGAAACTCTGGGCAAAAATGGTGAGACAACTTGACATTGAAGTTATTGCTCCCCAGCACGGGGCTATATTCAAAGGCAAGGACATGGTAAACCGCTTCATAGAGTGGGTAGAAAACTTGGAATGCGGTGTAGACGTTATGGATGAAAGTATCTATCAAGTGCCTTAAAATCTTTATTTATGAAGGTAATTGCTTATAAGGATGACATAAAGAAGTTTAAGGGAGAATCTGTAGCGGTTTTTCTCTTTGAGGAAGACACAAAGCCCATTGGAAGGCTAAGTAAAGGTCTTGCAAACCGCGTAAGGAAGGTCTTAGAAAAGGAAAACTTCAAAGGAAAGGAAGGAGAGGTTCTAAAGATTCCCACCGTTGGGCTTTCTGTGGACTTCGTTTATTTGGTAGGTCTTGGAAAGAAGGAAAAGGTGGACGAAGATACCTACAGAAGGGCTTCCGCAAATCTCGTTAAGAGACTAAAAAGGGACAAGGTTAAGGAGGTTTGTATCGTAATTCCCAAACGGGGAGAGGTGGGATACGAGCTTTCCAAAGCCATAACGGAAGGGGTTATTCTGGGAAGTTATACCTTTGATAAGTACAAAACCAAGAAAGAAGAAGAATTTGAGGTTGAAGAGGTCAAAATTTACAACGGAGACGAAAAGGGTATAGAAATTGGAAGAATATTTGCGGAGGCTCAAAACTATGCGAGAAACCTTGCAAACGAACCCGGAAACGTCATAAATCCCATAACCCTTGCTGAAGAAGCAAAGAAACTGGCAGAAGAGTTCGGGCTTGAGTGCAGGATATACGACGAAAAGCAGATTCAAGAAATGGGAATGATGGCTCTTTATTCAGTAGGAAAAGGCTCAGCAACGCCCCCGAGGTTTATTCACCTAATTTATAAACCACAAGGAGAACCTAAGGAAAGGATAGCAATTGTAGGAAAGGGGCTTACCTTTGACAGCGGGGGGCTTAACATAAAGCCCGGTGACTACATGAGAAACATGAAAGGAGACAAAAGCGGTGCCTGTGCAGTTCTTGGAATTATGAAGGCTATTGCCCAGCTAAAGCCAAATGTAGAAGTCCACGGAATAATAGGGGCTGCGGAAAACATGCCCGGCGGTAATGCCTACAGGCCAGACGACGTAATAAGGGCTAAAAACGGAAAGTACATAGAGATTGACAACACGGATGCGGAAGGAAGGGTAACGCTGGCTGATGCCCTATCTTACGCAAGCGAGCTAAAACCCGACAAGATTATAGACTTAGCAACCCTTACGGGTGCTTGTATGGTAGCCCTTGGAGAGTATACCGCGGGACTCTTTACTAACGCCCCTGACTTTGCCCAAGAGATTAAGAAAGCCGCAAAAAGGGCGGGAGAAAGGGTGTGGGAGCTTCCAATGGACGACGAAAGACTTAGAAAGAAGATAAAAAGCACGATAGCGGATGTCGTAAACAGCGGAGGAAGATACGGAGGAGCGATTACCGCAGCTATGTTCTTAGAAGAGTTCGTAGGTGAAGGGATTAAGTGGGTTCACCTTGACATAGCAGGACCTGCTTTTTCTAAGGAAGAATACGGCTATTACACCAAGGGTGGAACGGGCTTTGGAGTGAGAACCTGCCTTGAATACCTTATGCAGGTAGGAAAATGAGTTATAAAGTTTTGAGAAAAGAGAAAATTACGCCTTTGGCGTTTTTGTTAGAAGTAAAGGACGAAAGGGCAAAAAGGGTAAAACCCGGACAATACGCCCTGGTTCAGTGGAACGAAGATGCAGAGCCTATTCCCCTCTCCTTTTTGAGCGTCTTTGAAAACTCTTATACCTTCCTTATTGAAGTTGTGGGAAAGACTACCCTTGAGATGATGGAGCTCCTTGAAGACGAGATTAAGTTTATAGAAGCCCCTTGCGGCTCTCCCTTCCCCGTAGAAAATTACGGAAAGGTTTTATTAATTTCAAAAAACTGGGGAATAGCTCCCTTGATTAACGTGGGGAAAGCCCTAAAGGAAGTGGGAAACGAGGTTTATCTAATTCACGTAGGTGAAAAGGAAGAAAGGGTTTACTTGATGGAAGAAGCGGGAAAGGAGTTTGAGAAGGTCCTTCTCTTTACAGAAGACGGCTCAATGGGAGAAGAAGGAAATACGGAATGGGCCTTTAGATACTTTCTTGAGAATTACGAAAAGCCTGACCTTGTCGTTAGTGCGGGAAGCAATCTTGACGGAAAGATAGTTTCCGAGATGGCAAAGGAGAAGGGTATAAAACACATAGCTATGGTTAACGCCCACATACTTGACGCAAACGGGCTTTGTCTTGCCTGTAGAGTTCTCGTAGAAGACCAAGAGAAACTCGCGTGCATAGAGGGGCCTTGGTTTGAGGGGGATAAGGTGAACTGGGATTACGCTATACAGAAAGAACTTTTCTACAGAGAAGAGGAAGAAAGGGCTCTAAAGGAGGCAATCAAACAGCTAAGTAGGCTGAAGACTAAGAGGGATTGAGGACTTTTTCCTTAAAGTTTCTCCAAAGTCCCTCTTTTAGCTCCTCTATACCCTCACCTGTAAGCGCTGAAACGGCAAAAAACTCGTAGCCTTTATTTGTGAAGTATTCCTCAAGTTTCTTTAGTAAGTTTTTGTCGCTAAGGGAGTCAATTTTGTTAGCTACGACAATCTGGGGTTTCTTAATAAGCTCTGGACTGTAGAGTTCAAGCTCTTTATTTATAGTATGAAAAGCCTCTATGGGGTCCCTTTCTCTGAAATCCGAAACGTCTATAACGTGGGCAAGTAACTTTGTCCTCTCTATGTGTCTTAAAAAGTCGTGTCCAAGACCTGCTCCTTTGTGGGCATCCTCTATAAGACCCGGTATGTCCGCAATTACGAGTCTCCTTTCCCAGTCAAGTTCCATAACTCCGAGGTTTGGGCTAAGGGTGGTAAAGGGATAATTGGCTATTTTCGGATTTGCCCTCGTTAAGCGGGAAAGAAGGGTGGATTTACCTACATTTGGAAAGCCTACTAACCCTACGTCCGCAATAAGTTTAAGCTCTAAGATTATCCATCTTTCTTCCCCGGGTTCTCCCTTCTCCGCGTAGGTAGGTGCTTGGTTCGTAGGCGTTGCAAAGCGTGCATTACCCCTGCCTCCTCTTCCACCCCTTGCAACCACACACCTTTGACCCTCCCTCACAAGGTCACATATCACCTCTCCAGTCTGGGCATCCTTTACTACGGTCCCTACTGGGACATAAATTATCAAATCCTTCCCGTCTTTTCCGTGCATCTTCTTACCCTTTCCGGGCTCCCCGTTTTCCGCAATAAAGTGCTTTTTATACTTAAAGTCTAAAAGGGTGTGCTTTGAGCTCGTGGCTACCAGTATAACGTCTCCGCCTTTGCCTCCGTCTCCCCCGGCTGGTCCTCCCTTGGGTCTGTACTTTTCCCTCAAAAATGCAACCGCACCGTCTCCACCCTTTCCTCCTCTCACGTAAATCTTCACCCTGTCTACGAACCTTTCCATGGCAAGGTTTTAAATATATTTCTTCAAACCTATCCACACACCCCGTAGTCCCTGAGAACCCCTTGATTTTCAAAGTGTAGAGACACGCGTTATCCACATTTTATCCACATTTTGTCCACAATTTATCCACATCTATCCACAGGTCATCCACAAACCTTAAGCAATCCCCTGATTTTCAAAGTGTATAAGGATTTTACAAAAATTCTTCATGTTACAAAAAATTTCAAGCAGAATGTGGATAAATTAACCGCTTATGTGGATAAGTCGTAAGTTATTCATAAACCGAAGGAAATAATTCACAAGTCACTTCAAAAAAGTTTTGAATTATAAATCACTTTTGACGAGTATGTGGATAAATGTGGATAAGTTCTTAAGTTTCGGAAAATGCGATACAATTCCATCACGCAAAAATTCAGTAGTATGAATACTTTATGCCTTCGATGTGGATAAAATGTGGATAAAAAATCGGGGTGAGCCTTGAAAATCAAGGACTTTTATTTTTATCCACAGGTTTGAGGGGTGTCTATTATTATTTTTTATTACAAAATATTAAGTATGGAAATAGACAGAGAAGAAGTAGAAAGAAAGGTTAAGGAGCTTGTAGAACCAATAGTGAGAGGTATGGGGTTTAAGTTGTTTGACGTAGAGTTTAAACCCGAAGGAAGGGGCTGGGTCTTAAGAATTATTGCGGACAAAGAGGGAGGTATAACTATAAAGGATTGCGAGACCATAAGCAGAAAGCTTAGCGCTCTACTGGATGTTGAAGACCTAATACCCTTTTCCTACGTGCTTGAGATAACCTCTCCGGGATTGACAAGACCCCTTACGAAAGTTGAACATTACGACTTTTTCAAGGGCAGGCTCGTCAAGCTTATTCTAAAGGAGCCAATTGAGGGAAGGCGGGAAGTAGTTGGCTATATTGAAGGTGTTAAAAACGGTATAATAGATATACGCGAAAAGGCGAGTGGGAATATTCTACACATTCCCTTCTCTTCTATAGCTAAAGGAAGGTTGGAGATAGAAGGATGGTGAAAGCGACGCTGGAAAAACTCATAGAACAAGTGGCAAAAGAACACGACCTTCCCGAAAGGGTTGTAGAAAAAGCCTTAAAGAACGCAATAGTTATAGCTGTAAAGAGGGACAAAGGTATAAAGGACGACTTAGAGGTTGAGTTCACAGACGAAGGGATAAAGGTCTACGTGGTAAGGAGAAAGGGAAATAAAAAGATAAAATTTCCCTTAGACATATCTCCGGAGGACGTAAATAGGATAGCAGCTTATGCGGCTAAGGAGGAGTTTCTAAAGCAGATTGAAAGGGCGGAAAAGGAGAGGGGATTCTTAGAGTATAAAGAGCACGAAGGGGAAATCGTTTACGGTATAGTTGAGAGAGTTTTGGAAGGCGGAGACATAGTGGTAGACCTTGGAAAGATAGAGGCTATTCTTCCCAAAAAGGAGCAGATTCCCGGCGAGGAGTTTAAGAAGGGAGATAGAGTAAAGGCTCTTCTTTTGGAAGTTAGGAAGGTCAAAGGATTACCTCACCTCGTTCTTTCAAGAACCCATCCAGACTTCTTGAAAGAACTAATAAAGCACGAAGTTCCCGAAATTGAAGAAGGATTGGTAGAAATAAAGGCGGTAGCAAGAGTTCCGGGAGAAAGAGCTAAGGTTGCGGTAGATTCTAAGGAGATGAGAATGGACCCCGTTGGGATAGTCGTGGGACTAAAGGGGTCAAGGATTCAAAAAGTTTCCGAAGAGCTTAAAGGAGAAAAGATAGACGTTATTCGCTGGAGTGATGACATAGAAGAGCTAATAAAAAGAGCGCTTTCTCCTTCCCATCCTGTAGCGGTTAAACTTTTCCCTTACGAGAAGCGTGCAGAAGTTGCCGTTCCAGACGAGGAGCTCTCCCTTGCAATAGGAAAAAAGGGGATAAACGTAAGACTTGCATCAAAGCTAACTGGTTGGCACATAGATGTCCTTTCGGAAAGCGACTTTAAGAAGCTTGAGGAGTTAAGACGAAAAAATGAGTGAAAATCCTCTTAGGGTTAACATAGAAAAACTCGTTTACGGTGGTTTTGGCCTTACGAGATACGACGGGAAGGCCTTGTTGGTTCGTTTCGCAGCTCCAAGGGAGCTCGTTGAAGTAGAAATTATCAAAGAGAAAAAGGATTACGCGGAAGGCATAGTTAAGAAAGTAGTCTTACCCTCCAAAGACAGGAGAGAGGCTCCTTGTCCCTATTACGGAGTTTGCGGAGGCTGTCAGATTCAACACTTAAACTACGAGGCCCAATTAAAGGTTAAAAAGGAAATACTCCTTGAAAATCTCTATAGAATAGGGAAGCTGAAAGAGGTTAACTACCTCGGGGAATTACCTTCGGAAAAGGAGTTTAACTACAGAACCCGAGTTCAGTTCAAGGTTCAAGACAAAAAGCTTGGCTTTTTTAAGTGGGATACGAGGGATGTTGTAGACATAAATGAGTGCTTACTTGCTCACGAAGAGATTAACGCTCTAATACCCTCTTTGAGAAAACTCGTTGAAGCTATTCCAGATTTACAGGAGGTGCACGTTAATTACTCTCCAACCCGTGATGAGTTTACGCTAAAGCTCTTAACTATAACCCACACAGACGAAAACCTTTTAAAAGCTCTAAAAAACGAGGTTCTGCCAGAAAAGGTTGTTGGAATAGGAAACTACGCAAAGGTTGGAATGAGCCATGTAAAGAGGTATGCAATAGGTCGCGAGCACATCTTTATAGACGTAGGAAAGTGGAAGTTTAGAGTAAGTATGGACAGCTTCTTCCAGGTTAACTACACCCTTTGGGAAAGGTTCTTAAACGAAGCATTGGAGTTTAGTGGAAGTTATAGAAGGGCCGTAGACCTTCACTGCGGTGTGGGATTCTTTACTATCCCCCTTTCGGAAAAAGGGAACTTTATAGAGGGGGCTGATGCAAATCCATCCGCAGTAAAAGACGCGGAGTACAACGCAAGACTAAACGGCATGGACAACTTAGCCTTTAGCGAGGCTACCGCTTACAAGTTTTTAAAGAAAAGGGCAGGAGATGTTTTAGACCTCGTCGTTTTGGACCCTCCCCGTAGCGGACTCCTAAAGGAGGAGCTTGAGCTCTTAATAAAGAACAAACCCGAGCGTATAGTTTACATATCTTGCAATCCCTCAACCTTTGCAAGGGACCTAAGAATACTCTTAAGGGGCGGATACGAGCTAAAAGGCGTTAAACTTATAGACAACTTCCCCCAAACTTACCACGTGGAGAGCATAGCACTTCTTGAAGTCAAAGAGTAAATGCCTTAAAAATAAAAAGCTATGAAGGTAGGATTCATAGGATTGGGACACCTTGGAAAGGCTATAGCCAAGAGACTTATAGAGCAGGGAGTTTCCTTAGTAGTCTGGAATAGAACGATTGAGAAGGCAGAGGAGTTTGCAAAAGAGACGGGAGCTGAGGTTGCGGAAAGTCCTGCCAAGCTTATAAGCAAAGTTGATAGGGTCTTCGTTATAGTCTTTGACAGCCAAGCTTCGGAAGAGGTTATATTCGGAGAGAAGGGCCTCGTAAAAGGAGACATAGAAGGGAAAACCGTAATTGACATGACTACCAACCACTTTGCGTATGCGGAGCTTGCCTACAAAAAGTTAAAAGAATTTGGAGCTTACTATTTAGATGCCCCCGTTCTTGGAAGCGTAATTCCAGCCCAAAAGGGAGAGCTAACCGTAGTCGTGGGAGGGGACAAAGAAAAGTTTGAGGAAAACAAAGAGCTATTTGCAAAGTTCTGCAGGGCTATTTATTTTGTTGGCAAGGCGGGAATGGGAAGCAGAGCTAAGCTTATTAACAACATAGTTCTTGGAGGGATAATGGACATACTTGCGGAAGCAATAGCTCTTGGTGAGAAGGCGGGTTTTGATAAAGAAACGATAATTAACATCCTAAACGACGGGGCGGGTAGGTCTTATATCTTGGACGTTAAAAAGAAAAAGATTTTGGAAGAGGACTTTTCTACCCACTTTTCCGTAGACTTAATTTACAAAGACCTACACTACGCTCAGGATTTAATAAGGGAGCTCGGAGAGTTTTCCTTTACAGTAGCTGCGGTAAAGGAGACCTACGGACTTGCCAAGAAAAAGGGATACGGGAACTTGGACTTTTCGGTAATTTACAAACTTATAAAGGAGCGTTAAAGACTTCCTTTGGTTGATGGGATTTCTTCTCCCTCTATTCTTACCGCGTCTTTCAGGCTTCTTGCAAATGCCTTAAAACAGGCTTCAGCCACATGGTGGAGTATCTTTCCGTCAATAACCCTTATGTGGAGCGTGCTTTTGCTTTCTAAGGCAAACCCCTTGAAAAACTCCCATATAAGCTCAAAGTCAAACTCGGTTATCTTTCCCCTTAGGTTTTTATCTTCGTAGTAAAAAAGGGGTCTTCCCGATACGTCTATTGCACAAAGGACGAGGGCTTCGTCCATAGGAATTATCGCGTGTCCGTATCTCCTTATCCCTTTTTTGTCTCCAAGAGCCTTTAAAACCGCCTGTCCAAGAACTATTCCGCAGTCCTCAACGGTGTGATGGTGGGAGACATGAATATCCCCTTCTGCTTCTACTTTAAGGTCAAAGCCTCCGTGTTTTGCAAAGCTTTCAAGCATGTGGGTAAGAAAGCCTACGGGGGTGTTAACCTCGTACTTTCCCTTCCCGTCTAAGTTTATGTAAATTCTAATCTTCGTTTCCTTAGTTTCTCTAAATACTTCTGCCTCTCTCAACTCTCTACTTCCTCCAGAACCATACTTTTAACGAGCTTGTGAATTTCCTTAAAGTTTATATCACCCGCAAGAATGTATCTCTTCCCGTTATACTCATAGAGCTTTGCAACTGTAAGGCAGAAGTCGTCCGTAGCTTTTGAGAGGTATATTTCCGAGATGTATTCTCCCTTTTCTAAGGTTTCTCTATAATAAGCCCTATTACTTCTATCTGCTCCCTTTTTTCCTTGAGCTACAAAGTACTGAACACTAGGATTTATTATGTTGTTAGAAATCTGAAGACCGCTCTCGCTTATTATGTAAAAAAGCTCAAAGTAAGGATACTTCTTAAACATGTCGTAAAGCGCAAATTCCCAAAGGTCCTTAGGGGTTTTTTCTATCTCTTTGACTATGTTTTTTAAGTCTTCTAAAATTTTCTCTTTTATGTCCGTAAGCAACTTTTTCTTTCTTGGGTCAAAGAGAAAGAGCTTGGGCTGGACTCCGTAAACGATAAAAACGTATCCCGTAATGCGAAGAGCTCTATCCCTGAGCTCCTCAATTTTTTTGTAGAGCTCTTCGTAGTCTTTTATGGGCTTTAAACTAAGGGCAAATCCGTACAAAGAGACTTCAGGAATGTCTCCAAAGAGAAGTGTGTATTCTTTAAAGAACTCTTCGTATAATTCCTTTAACTTTTCTTTTTCTGGGCTTTCACTCGTAAGAAGCCAAATCTCGTGATTTTCCCGATACTCTTCCAACTCACCTTTAAGGCTTTCTTGGAGGTCCTCTTTTAGTATTTTCAATAATCCTTTAGCCTTTTCTTCTCCGTATTTTTCTTTAAATTTCTTTAGGTTTTTTATCCCAAATACGTAGAGATAGCTTTCTGTAGAGAAGGCTTTCCTTAAGTGCTGAACGAGAGGAATAATGTACTCTTTAAACTTCGTTATGTAATGAAGTAGCACCTCATAGGTGAGAACTCCAAGATAGTTTCCTTTCTTATCCACTACGATTATAGGCTCTCTAATTATAGGAAGTAGCTCAATTATTCCGATAAGACTCTCCTTTTCCGAAGAAAAGTTTCTAAGGCGTATAGCTATTCTGCTAAAGTCTCCAGCCGTTAAGTTTGGCTTAGTCGTCTTTGCCAAGTCTTTTCTGTAAACTATACCTATAGGCCGTTTGTCTTTCATAACGGTTAGGTATTCGTAGATTTTGAGTTCTTCAAATACTTTCTTGAGCTCTTCTACGCTAAGGTCGTAAGAAACCGTAGGAACGCTAATACAGATTTCTTCAAGCTCAAACCTGCGTTTCTCCATAGAACCTCTCTATATTCTTATAATGACTTATCTTTCCCCTAAAGACAACGACAAGGTCTATCTGAAAGTCTTCACTTCCAAGTAAATAATAAGCACTGTTAATAAGCCTTTTAAACTTGGAAAAAGTGAAGTTCTCTACGGGATTAAAGGCATTTCCACCCTTTACTTCTACTACTACCTTTTTTCCCTTTAGCTCCGCCAAAATGTCAATTTCTCCAAAGGGGGTTCTTAGGTTTCTTCCAAGAATTACATAACCTTGCCTTTTTAAGTACTCTTCCGCTAAATCCTCAAACGGTTTTCCCCTTTTGTTCATAGTGAGAAAGGTTTTTAAAGCGCCCCAAAGGGGCGGGCTCAGGAAATTAGTGGTATCCCAGTAATTTTAGGAGTCTATGCCTGTATATCCAGATAAGTAAACCCATGAGTATAAAGTATCCAATTACGACTATTCCCATAACCGTTCTCTTAGACTGCTCCTCGGGCGGTGGAGTGTTTACGGACTTCATGTAAGCGACGATTTTAGCAACCTTTTCTTTAGCTTGAGGGTCAAACTCTGGATTGAAGATTTGGGGCATAGTCGTTCCGGGTATGACCTTTTGGGGATTTAGAATGAATTGGTAAAGATACCCTTCTCCCCTTGCAAGGTACATAGTAGAGAGGTCAGGAGGAACTTGTCCAAGGGATTCTTTTAAGCTCTGAAGGTCCTCGTGGGCAAAGGACTCATAAACATCCTTGGGAACGAAGAACCTGTCTTTATAAAGCTCACCGTATCTGTATACGGGTCTTCCGAAGGTCTTTGCTATATTTTCCCACTTGGGATTGTTCTGAACACTTGTTAGATAAATTCCGTCGTATCTAAGGGAGTGGCAAGAAGCACAGTTAGCTATAAAGAGCTCCCTACCCTCTTCCGCTATGGTCTTTCCACTTTCGGTTTTCTTCCAAGGATTCTCAATTATAGCCTTTACCTCTTTATCTACTTCGTAGTGCTCGTGCTCCTTAAAGGGGTTGTAAAACCACAGAAGGAAGAAGAATAAAAGGACAGAGCCACCAAAGATAATAGTCTTTATCACTCCCCAGGCGTTCATTGTTCTTCACCTCCTCTCACCTTGTGCCAGCCGTATTCAAAGATAGAAAGAATTGGAAGAGCTAAGAAAAATCCAAATACTACCGCAGTAAGAATTAGTCCTATCATAGCGTTTTGTGGCGTGGGGGGCATGGTTCCAAGAATTGTCAAGCCCATTGATGCGAACATGAACGCAAGGAAAAGTACGAAGAATATAGGTCTTCTTCTTGCGCTCTTTATCGGAGACCAGTCAAGGAAGGGCAACAGCAGTAGAAGTATAAGTAGTGCGTTAAAGGCTACAAATCCCCAGAATTTGTCGGGGATAGACCTAAAGACTTGGTAGTATCCAAGGAGATACCACTCGGGAGCGATGTGGGGCGGAGTTTTTAGCGGATTTGCGGGCTCAAAGTTTTCCGCAGGCAAGAAGTGGCTAATGTGGAAGAATACGAAGAAGAAGAAGACTGCCAAATACCACATTACGTATGCCCCTTCCTTGAGAGTAACGTATGGGTGGAAGGGAACGAACTTTTCAGGGTTCTTTTTCTTGTCGTAGTCTATTCCTTCGGGATTAGATATTCCTGCAGCTCTAACGAGATACAGGTGAATTCCAATAAGTGCTAAAAGAATTAATGGATATATAAGAACGTGGGAACCGAAAACCCTTCCAAGGGTTACGTCCGTAACTACGTATCCTCCCTTCATCCAGAGGACTATGGTTTCAGCTATAGCCTTAAAGAGACTCTTTAGAATAGGGGCATCCCCAAGTGAGCCAGGAATTTCGGTAGTAACTATGAATCCCCAGTAAGAGAGCTGTCCCCAAGGTAGAAGGTATCCAGAAAGTGCTGTAAGTATAAGGACGAAGTAAATGAGCCATCCTACTATCCAAACGAGCTCACGAGGTCTTTTGTAAGCGTTGTAGTAAATTCCCGTAAATATGTGAAGGTAAACGATTGCCATGAAGAAGTTAGCTCCAGTGGCGTGAATGTGTCTAAAGAGCCAACCAAAAGGTATCTCACCCATTATGGTATAGGTTGCACTGTCAAAGGCGCTTCCTATTGATGGTTTGTAGTAAAGTAGTAAAACCATTCCGGAGATTATCTGAATGGCAAAGGTAACGAGAGCTAAAACTCCAAAAACATAGGGAAAGGTGAGGTTTTTGGGAACCTTGTAATCAATCATTTGGGCTCTGTAGACTTCACTTACGCGAGCCCTTTCGTCAATCCAGTTAATAATTTTGTCTATCAAGCCCATTTTTCCTACCTCCTTTATATGAGCTCTTTTATAAATCCTTCTTCACCAACGATGAGTTTGTCTCCGACAAGTTTTTGAGGAGGTATGAATAGGGGTCTTGGGGGTGGTCCAGCTATTACATCACCGTAAGGTGTGTAAAGTCCTCCGTGGCAAGGACAGTGGAACATAGGCTTATCAATCCCACCAACTCCGCCTTCGGGTTTCCAGAGGGGAATACATCCCAAGTGGGTGCAAACTCCAACGAGAGCAAAGACCTCTTGACCTTTGAGAATTTCGTAATTCGTAGTCCCCTTGGAGTTAAGAACACCTTGTTTTATTTGGTATCCCTCCGCATTGAAGTCCTTAGGAAGTCTTATAACAAAAAGGGTTTTTCCTTTCCAAGAGGTAACTCTCACTTGCATTGGTTGAATACTGGAAACGTCTACCTCTACCTTTGCCCCGAGGGCTGCGATTTCTGAGGGCTCAAGCATCACTCTCACGAGTGAATAAAGGGCTCCAAGTCCTCCTATTGCTCCCAAACCACCTATAACCAAACTAATGAAGTCTCTCCTTGAGGCTTCCATGGCAGAACCTCCCTAATTGCAAGTTCCAAAAAACTATTTTAATACCTCTTTAAGATTTTTCGTAATAGACATTTTCTTAAACAAGCAAAAATTTGGAAGAAAAAGAACCAGATTAGTCTAACTTCCCAAGGTAAACGAGAAGGGCGGTTATGGTTGCGGGCGTAATTCCGTCTATACGGGAAGCTTGGCCTACGGTTAAAGGTTTAAACTTCTTTAATTTTTCCCTTGCTTCCTTAGTCAATCCGGGAATTTTGTCGTAGTCTATGTCCTCGGGAATTCTGACATCTTCAAGTTTTTTGAGCTTTTCGTTTAGCTTTCTTTCCCTTTCAATGTAGGGCTCGTACTTTAGCTGTATCTCTACTTCTTCCTTAACGTAAGGATGTTCTGGAACTTCGTAACCAAACTGTTCTTTAACTTCGTCAAGGGTATAGTTCATAGTCATGAGGGTTGCTATGCTGTAGCTTCTCGTATCTCCCCCCACTACGATTCTCACCCTTTCTGTCTTGTAAAACTCCTTCCACTTCTCAATTTCTCCTTCTAATTCTTTAATAAGCTTGTATTGTTCTTCGGTAAGGAGTCCAAGCTCCCTTCCGAGTTTTGCAAGCCTAAGTATCGCATTGTCTTGCCTAAGATACAGCCTATATTCGGAGCGTGAAGTAAAGAGCCTGTAGGGTTCCGTTACGCCTTTCGTCGTAAGGTCGTCAATCATAACGCCTATGTAACTTTCGTCCCTTCTTAGGTAAATCGGTTCCTTTCCAAAAGCCCTAAGGGCTGCGTTTATTCCCGCAACTATTCCCTGTCCTGCAGCCTCTTCGTATCCAGTGGTTCCGTTGAAGTTTCCCGCATGAAATAGTCCCCTAATCTTTTTCGTCTCAAGGGTAGGATATAGCTCTGTAGGAGGAACTACGTCGTACTCAATCGCATAAGCGGGTCTTATTAGGACTACGTTCTCAAGTCCGGGAATGGAGCGATACATTTCCCATTGGACTTCTTCTGGCAAAGAAGTAGATAAGCCGTTTGGATAAATCTCTATGGTATCTAAACCCTCTGGTTCTAAGAATATTAGATGTCTGTCCTTGTCTGGGAACTTAACAATCTTGTCCTCAATAGAGGGACAATAACGGGGTCCTATTCCCTTAATTAATCCACCGTAAAGCGCTGTCCTGTGGAGATTTTTTCTAATAATCTCGTGGGTCTTTGGAGTAGTGTAAGTTATCCAGCAGTTTACCTGGGGTTTTCCCTTTTCAAACCAGTAGGTTCCTACTGGTTCTGTCCAAAAGGAAAACTTTGGAGCAGGGTCGTCCCCCGGTGCTACCTCTAGTCCTGAAAAGTCTATAGTTCTCTTATCAAGCCTTGCGGGAGTTCCCGTTTTGAACCTCATTAAAGGAAAGCCATGCCTTCTGTAGAATTCCGCAAGCCCTTCGCTCCTTGGCTCTCCAAGCCTTCCTCCCGCTATCATCTTGTCTCCGATGTATATAACTCCGTTTAAGAAGGTTCCCGTAGCAACTACAACCGCTTTCGTTCTGTATTCAACCCCAAGGTTAGTCCTTACCGCAGCTACCCTGTCTCCCTCAAGGATTATGTCAACCACTTCTTCTTGCTTTATGTAGAGATTTTCCTGATTTTCACATACGAACTTCATGTATTCTCTGTATCTCTTTTTGTCCGCTTGTGCCCTTGGAGACTGAACCGCCTTTCCCTTTCTCGTATTTAGCATCTTAAACTGAATTCCGGTGTGGTCTATAGCCTTTCCCATCTCGCCCCCAAGGGCGTCTATCTCTCTCACGACTATTCCCTTAGCTATACCGCCAATAGAGGGGTTGCAAGACATCTGCCCTATGGTATCTGCGTTTAAAACGAACATTGCGGTCTTTGCTCCCATTCTTGCAGCGGCAAGAGCAGCCTCTATTCCCGCATGTCCTCCACCAATAACTACTACGTCAAATTCGTCAACCACCATAACCATAGCAATTTATTAAATCTATACCCTTTTTATAATTCTTTTTATGAACCTTTACGAGATTTTGGAAAAGTTTCCCCAGCAGTTTAGTTACGAAAGCCTTGAAAAAGACCTATCTTCTTACGACGGTATAGCCTTTTGCGGGGTTGGAGGGTCTGGAATTGTTGGAAGTATAGCCACAAAGTTGTTGGAACATAAGGGCTACGAAAAACCCTTGGTAGTAGTAAAAGACTACACCCTTCCAAAGTTCGTAAACGAAGGATTTTTAGTTTTTTGTATTAGCTACAGTGGAAATACCGAGGAAACCCTTTCCAACTTTCAAGAGGCTGTTAGCAGAGGTATAAAACCCGTATGTATAACGAGCGGAGGCAAGTTAAAAGAGTTAGCCCAAAAAGAGAACTGTGAAGTATACGAAATTCCAAAAGGTTATCAACCGCGCTTTGCTTTGGGTTTTATGCTTTCTAAACTCCTCAACTTACTTGGCATTTCTCGGGAAGAGCTTGAAGACGCAAAGGAAAATCTCCAAGAAAATCTTTCAAAAATAAAAGAAACCGCAAAGAGGTTATCGGAAAAGCTTTACAACTACGTTCCCGTGATATACGCAACACCCCTTACCCACCCCATAGCGGAGCGATGGAAAGGACAGATAAACGAAAACGCAAAAACGCCTGCCTACTTTGCGGTTTTGCCAGAAATGCTCCACAACGAGGTTATGGGCTGGAGCAATCCCTTACTTAGGTCTAAGTTCTCTTACATCCTTATGTTTGACGAAAAGGACCACTACAGGATAAAGCTTAGGATAGACATAACTAAGAAAATCCTTGAAGACTTTGGAATAGTCCCAGAGCTCGTTAAAGGAGAAGGCAACTCTTACTTGGCAAGAACTCTTTACTTACTTTATGTAGCTGACTGGCTGAGCGTTTATCTTGCGGAGCTTTACGGCTACGACCCTACGGAGGTAAAGATAATAGAAAAAATAAAACAAGAGCTCTCCAATGCCTAACTACCTTCTTAGGCTTGCCTTTGTAGGCACCAACTTTTCTGGTTGGCAAGTCCAACCAAAGGAAAGAACCGTTCAGGGAGAGCTCACAAAAGCCCTTGAGACTCTCTTTAAAGAAGAAGTAAAGGTAATAGGTTGTTGCAGGACCGATGCAGGAGTCCACGCCCTTGACTACGTAGCAAACTTTAAGGTTTCTAAGGAGCTTGAACCTGAAAAAATCCTCAAAGCCCTAAACGGTATGCTTCCAAAGGACATAGGCATTTACGAAGTGAAAAGAGTTTCCGACGAGTTTAACGCCCGCTACTTCGTAAAGAGAAAGACTTACCTTTACAGGATATGGAACTCAGAAACGAGAAACCCCTTTTTATACCCTTTTTCTTGGCAGGTAAAAAGGGAGATAAATCTCAAGGTCTTAGAAAAAGCCTTAAAGAAACTGGAGGGAATCCACGACTTTGAGGGATTTGCCAAACTTGAGGAGGAGAAAAACACCACGATAAATTTAGAAAGGGTTGAGATTTCCTATAGAGAAAACCTAATTGAGATACGCTTAACGGCTTCTCACTTCTTAAGGTACATGGTAAGGAGAATAGTGGGAACCTGCGTAAAAGTAGCCCTTGGCTTATATCCAGAAGAGATTATAGAAAAAATCCTAAAAAAAGAAGTAAAAGCCCCCTACACCGCACCGCCCCAAGGTCTGCACTTAGAGAGGGTAGAAATTTTATAAGATTTGCATTTCTTTAAGAAACTTAAAGTTTGGGATAAACGAATGGGTCTAAGAGAATGGTCTAAGGTTGAAAAAATAGAAAGTTATTTGGAAAAATATAAAAAAGGAGTTAGAAAGATGAATAATAGAACAATAAATTTAAAGTGCGTAACTCCATTATGGACAGGCGACATAGATGCAAGAAGCGACAAACTTCAATCCAGCGGGATAATGGGTTCGCTAAGGTGGTGGACTGAAGCTATTTTGAGAAGTTTAGATATGTTTGCTTGTGATCCAACATCAAATGATAGATGTCCAAAAGAACAAAGAATTCAAAACAGGAGAGTCAACCTCTATTGTCCTGCCTGTCTTATTTTTGGTGCAACTGGATTAAGGAGATTGTTTAGGATAGAAATTGATGGAGGGAAAAAGTTATTTACTGGTGGGCCAATAAACATAAAACCAAGTGGAAGAAATAGAGGCTGGTTCCTTGGAAGTGGTATTGTTGGGACAGTAAATCTAAAGATAATTCCTTTAGATAATGATTTTGATGAAAATCTTATTCTCCTTCCGTTAGTAATTATTTCAAAGTGGGCAGGACTTGGGGCAAAGACTCAACTTGGTTATGGGGTTATTGAGATAGAAGATTCCATAGATGTTAATTTAGAAAAGTTTAAGCAAGCACTTGAAAAAATTATGAAAAGATTAAGAAAGTTAGGAGTAGAATTAAGAAAAGAAAACGATACGGAACTTCCTTCCTTAAGCGAAATGTTTTTTGCAAAAATTCAATTTAAAGTATCTAGTAATGATTGGTGGAAAAATGTAGACGGGATAAGACCAGATAAAAGCCGAAATTATAAAGGATATATTAATGATCCAAGAATGATAGCTTGGATTAACTCAGGTTCAGTTCCAATTGCCCCAGCAATAAAAAATTGGTTAAGATTTGGAGGTGGAAGAACTTTGTGGGAATCCCATAATCAAAACCAAGATAAGAAGATTGAAAACTGGTTATTTGGCAATACAGGGAGAGAAAAACAGAGTTCAAAAATTAACATTTCCTGTGCTTATAAAGTTAATAATAACCTTTGGGAATTCAGAATCTGGGGATGGATTCCAAAGAGTAATAATCCAGAAGGTTTTAATAGAGAGAGATTTTTAGATAATCTTAGATTTTTAGATAATCTTAAAAATGCTTTAAGCGGAAGTGGAATAATACCTTGGACAGAACTTCTAGTCTGGCGTGAATTCAATTCTCCAAGAGACACAATCAAACCGAATGAAAAAACAGGTATAAACTCTTTTATTCAGAGTTTAATAGAAAATAATGGAGGCTCATCATGAGTTATGATTTTTATGTGTATTTTAAAATTGAAAATGAAGAGGATGTGGACAATTTGACAAGTGCTTTAGGGAGATTTGCTGAAATAGGAGATGTTTTTTCAAGAATTCAAGTATTAATAAACTCTTTTAAATATGATAATTTAAAAAATTATGCCAGAGTTGGCAATAGATATATGCCCAGGGGGCTAAAAGCTCTTATTCACTCTAATGGAAATTATAACGATTATTTAAGTTCTCAATTATATTTGATAAATCAGCTCGGTATAAACCTTCCTGTGGACATTTCAGATCTTCCCGAGGGAAGCTGGGTTATAGAAATTCCTCTTACTTTAAAGAAACCATTTATATCAAAAGATGATATACCTCTTTATATCATTGAAAACCCTGTGCGCAAAGATAAGGTCTTTGCAATTCCAATTACTTCTGCTATGTCTTGGAAGGGGAACCTCCGCTGGACAATGATGAAAATACACTTAGAACCAAAGAAAAATAACCCACTAGAATTCGCCGAGACTCGCTTTAGACACACTCTATTATTTGGGACTGAAAAGGGAATAGAGGAAAACCCAAAAGGTTGGACAAAGTATCTGGACGAGTTATGTAAAGAAGCTAAGGAAGAGTATAGAAATAAACTAAAAGAGTATTTTAATTGCACTGATATACCCCATATTGAAGGGATGCTCTATTTTTATTCCACTTTTTGGGACAGGATTGACATGGAAGTTATTAATCCACACGAAAGAAAAACAAAAACAGGGAAGCATCCTATTTACTTTGAAGTAGTCCCTGAAGGAGCAAAAGGGATGTTCAGGATTCTCTATGTGCCTATACATTATATTGGTAGATATGAAAAGACTGAATTTATAAGAAGGGTTAAATCAGACCTTTCTGATGTCGTTGATGGATTGAGAGAGATGATGCTTACTTTTGGTTTTTCTGCTAAAAAAACAATAGGCTATGGTGTAATAAAAGAACCTTGGGACGAAAGGCAAAGCAGATTGGCAGTTAAGACGCAGGAAAAAGTTAGCGAGTTTAAATTCAAAAACTTTGAGGAATTAAGAAGTCTTGCAAACAGGTTGTGGGAGGCATAAAAATGGGTATTCTTGAAAAACTTTCCGCAAATAGAACCCCGATACTTCTTGCAGAAATAGGGGCGTATTTACATTTAATCGGAAGATTTTCTAAAGAGTTTATATTCGCCCATGCCCAAGATGCAACAAATCAGGAAAAGCAATTTGACTATCAAAAAGTATGTAATGATACTACCTTTTGGGAAGGAACAAATTTAAATGATTTATTAAAAGATGAGTTCTGGGAAAATTTGATAAACAATTTCCAAAATTTAAGCAATCTAGGGGAGTTATTAAGTAATAAAATAAAAAATTTTTGTGAATTTATTAAGAAGCATACATGGGGAGATAATCCAAGAGGAATTTGCAAAATTCTTGCAGATGCCCATGGGATAGTATCTGGCATAGATAAGGCTTTGGCAGGGAGAGGAGAGTCTGGTAAACAAAAAAAAGACTATACTTTCAGGGCAACGGCTTTTGGATTTGAACAAAAAATAGAACTCTTGGAAAGACCTGACCTGAAAAAAGAATTATTTGAGAAAATTAAAAGCATTCTTACAAAAATAAAGACCAATGAAGAAGTTTGCTTTTCAGATTATCAAGAATTTCTATCCACAATAAAAGAATACTATCCAAAAACCATAGGTGAGACGAGAAGACCTATAAATGAAATTTCTCTTTATGATTATGCTCACACTATTGCATCTCTTTTAAAATCAAACCTTGCGAAAATAATTATTGATGGTTGGTATGAACCAAAAGGACAATCAAGATGGAGAATTATTAGGGTAAATGTTGATGTCATTGGTTTGCTATCAAAGGGTATAAAAATAGGGGATATTTTGGGTTATAAAAATGAAATAGAGGAAACCTTTAAAAAAATTAAAAAAATCATAGAGTTTGATTATCCTCTCGGAAATGAGATTTACAGAGACTCTACAGGCATATATTTTTCATGCCCTAATTTTACCAATATAAATCAGTTTGAACAAGAGATAAAAGAAAAGTTAAAAGAGATTGATGCTCTTGATTTTAGCCTACAGGTTAGTATTTCAGATGATAGCCGAAGTATGACTATATTAGCAAGCGAGAGGGATAAGGCGTTAAAAGAGATTGTATATGTGCATACTGGTAATGTTGAGTATTTAGAACAAGAGTTTAAAGAATCCGAGGAAAATGGTGGAATAGAAATATGTCCTGTTTGTAGAATTAGACTGAGACATAAAGACAAGGATAGATGTGAGAGATGTAGTGAAAGATATTACAGAAGGAGTAGAGATTGGATAAATAATCCCCAAGAAACAATATGGTTAGATGAGGTTGCAGACAAAAATGACCGCGTTGCATTGATAGTTGGACAATTTGACCTTAGGAAATGGTTAAATGGTGAATTTGTTGGAACATTTGTTTCGCAAACTTTTGAAGAGTGGAAAAATGATTTAAGTGAAGAAGTAAAAAATTTTTTGCAGAAGAATAGAAGAGTAAGAACTCTTTCTCAGTTAGAAGCGTATTTATTAGACCTACTTAACAATAAAATAAAGTTAGAAGAAAATGATTTAAGAATTCTTAAAAGTTTTATATATTTGCCTAAAGTTTCAGCTTTTGACATAAATAAACATTTCTGGAAACCCATAGCCGAAAGAGATGCAACTGGAGTAGCCCCTTCACTTGCTGACAATGCTCAAAAGGCAAAGCATCTTATAAAATTGCTGTTTAGAAAGCACCCTTCTCTTGCCCGCATATATCGTATCTGGAACACCACTCAAGAATTTATAAACCAAACTATCTTTGAAGAAATCTTAAAAAATTACAGCTGGAAATCTAATCCAAGAAGAATGCGAATAAAATTCAAATTAGAACCAAATCCTCGTATTCCAGAGGGCTCAACCTGTGATACAGACCTTGGTTTTAGTCCAGTTTGTGTGGATAAAGAAAACGGAATTTTTATAAGCACTATAAATCTTGAGATACTTGAAAGATTTGGGAAAAATGCTGAGGAGATTGCAAAAAAAATAAACGGAATGAGTATAAAAATAAAAACAGAGGAAGAGAAAAACTGGAAGGAAGCCAAGATTACAGAAGCACAATTGGCAGAAGAAAAGTATCAGAATTACTATCCTTTTATAAAAATTTACGATTTTCCAGACCAATTTATGGTTCTCGTTCCTGCTTTTGATGCCTTAGATATTGCTGAGAAAATTTTTGAAGAATACGAAGTTCAGTTTTCTAAAGTTAGAGACCGTCTTCCGCTCCATCTTGGAATTATAGCCTTCCATAGAAGGACACCTCTATATGTGGCAATGGATGCAGGAAAAAGGTTTTTAGATTCTGTTATGAAGAAAACCACAACTAAAGAGGCAACAATTGAAAGTATTTCTGATTATTCAGACGATAAGTTCGGAAAATTTACTAAAAAACTTGAATTGAAAGTAATTTCTGATTGCTCTTCTGTTCCGCTTACATGGTGTATTTCTTATTCAACTGGTGATCCAGAACAAGAAGACAACTGGCATCCTTACATTAGAATTAAATGTAAGAATCCTAATAGAGACCCTTATTCTTTTGACTACACTGGAGAAGGAAATTATGTTGTTCATGTAAAAAAATTAAAGAAATGTGACACTATTTATATTGAACCATCTTATTTTAAAATAGCCTTTCTTGGGAGTTCTTCTGACAGGTTTAAAATTGACGAAAATTTAAGACCTCTTGATGATATTAAAAGAATGATAAAATTGTGGGACGATATAAAAGATATTGTATCAAGAAAGAAAATTGGCATTTCTCGGCTTTATGCTTACTGGCAAGAAGTAGAGAAAAGAAGAAACTATGATAACTCAACTTGGGAAGAATTTATTAAAGCTTCCATTACAAACATATTAGAAGTTTCTCCGCAGGAAGAAGATTTGTTTAACGAAATTCTTCAAGCCACAAAAGATGGGCTCTTAAGTCTATGTTTATTCTGGAATCTTCAAGTAAGAAAAATAAAACCTGGAAAGGGAGGTTAAATTATGTGCGACAATCCCTATGAAGTAAAAAAATACTTTGCTATAGCTATTGACCCTATTCACATAGGTGCAGGTAGTTCAAGACTTGGTAGAGTGGACCTGCCTATAATTAGAGAACCGGGAACGAATTTACCAAAAATCCCTGGAACGAGCTTAAGCGGACCGGCAAGGGCATATACTGCTCTTGCGACCAATCGTTATCGCTGGAAAGATGACAAGGGTAATGAATATTCATGTGCTGGTAAAGGGGGAGAAGGAGGAGAAAAACATTGTGGAATGATAAATCCAGCTTGTCCTGTATGTGTTCCTTATGGTTTTTCAAAAGGTTCAGGGAATAGTATGCAAGGGCTTGCTCAGTTCTTTGATGCTCACATCCTGTTTTTCCCCGTTGCTTCAATGACTGGGCCCGTGTGGGTTACATCTCCCATGGCTCTTGAAGGGCTCGGATTAAATCAGGAATTTCAAGCACCAGAGGATGGTTTTTATCCTCTTGGAGAGCAGTTGAGGAGTAAAGATAAACTAAACTTTGGCTGGTTAATGTTAAGTAGAGCTGACGGGAGTGGGAGTCTTAGTGATTTACCAGCCATACCAGTACCAGAGATTATCAAACAAAGAGCGGTTTTAGTCTCTGATTCCCTCTTTTCTTTAATAGTAAATAGTAATCTTGAAGTGAGAACTTCTGTAAGCATTGACCCTCAAACAGGAGCAGCGGAAGAAGGAGCTCTTTTTACCTACGAAGCTATACCAAGAGGAACAGTCTTTGTTTTTGAAATAGTTTATAATTCAGGAAAATTTTTTAAAATCGGAAACCAAGAACTCAGAACAGAAGGAAATGGAGATGTGGGAATTGCTTGGGTTAAGGCTCAGGTGGAAAAAGGGTTAAAACTTTTTGAAACACTCGGGATTGGTGGAATGGGAACAAGGGGTATGGGTAGATTAAAAGTACTAAATCTTGAAAGGGAGGATTCAAAATGACAAATCTTGATAAAATCTGCGCAGAATTTGCACAAAAAATAGCTAAGGAATTAAGTCAATCCTTTAATAATAATCCTAAAAAAGCTGAAATTTTAATAAATAAAGCCCTTGGGGTCCTTCAGGAACAGGGACTATATGCGTTCGTGTTATTTTGTATGTCAAGGGGAAAAGATGAAAAAGATGGGGCAGAGAAATTAAAGACCTTGACAGGAGAGTTATTGAAAGATGAACTCAAATTAATCGGTAATGGTGATATTTTAAACGAAATCATTAACCTTTCAGCTAATCTTGATAGTTTAATGTTAGCTATTCAAGTTCTTGAAAAAACCCTTATATATGCCCGGTATCACGCAAAGGCACATAGAGAATCTTCTAAAGAAACTCAAACAGCAGGAGAATAAATATGCCTTGGGATTTGTATGAATGCAAGTTTCGTATAAAGTCTCCTTTACACATTGGCTTTCATAAAGTGTTAATCCTTTCAAGAACAAGGTCTTATGTGCCAGGGAAACTCATCTGGGCTGCCTTGACAGCGAAACTCACTCCTTTGCTTGGAATAAACGATTATCAGAAAGTTGGTGAGTTTCTAAAAAAAGCTGTGCGTTTCGGGTATTTTTATCCTTGTGTAGATGATACCCTTTATTTGCCTCAATATACCGAAGAGGGTTTAAAGTTTGGACATCTTCCTCAGACCGACTTTGAAAAACGATTTATAAGTTCAATCGCTTCAACAGCCATACAGCCACAATCTCTCACCGCTGAGGAAGGAACACTCCACGAGATTGAGTTTATAAGCCCATATAAGATTGACGATGGTAAGAAAGTCTATTTGAAAGGACTTCTTTGGGTAAATGAAGTATCAGAAAATGGTTTTATCATTTCAAAAAATGACGACGGATTTACTCTCTCATATAACGGGAAATCACAAGACTTTAAAAAAGGATGTCAACTCCAAGTTGGTGGAGAAAGAAAGTACGGTTTTGGACTAATTGAATTAGAAGAAGTTAAACTTATTGACAGAAATGATAAAGATTTGAATAAAATCGGCTTCTTTGGAAAATGGGAAGAAAGCGAAAATGAAGTAAGAATTAGCCTTGAAGAAGATCAATGGGTCTGGGTACATGTTAAATATAATTCTGAGTTAAAAATAAAGGGTAGTATAGAACCATTAGTGGGAAGAGAATGGGATTATATAAATAATAAAGGAGCAGGACGTAAGATTGTTGTCCATGGTTTATTTTGGGTACCTGGTTCTGTTTTGGCCGAGAAAAGCCTTTTTAAGATTACTGAATTTGGATTCTGGGAAAAAGTCTAATACTAAAGTTTTTAAAAAATCTCCAAAGCTGGATTTACCGGGAGCTCTCCGTATCTTGCCCCTTCTACTATCACCTTTCTCCCGTTTACTTTTATGCGATTTTCCGCAAACCACTGAATGGTTTGGGGCAAGATTTTGTGCTCCCAACTTAGAATTCTTTCCGCAAGGGTTTCACCCGTATCATCGGGAAGAACGGGAACAACCGCTTGAACGATTACGGGTCCCCCGTCAACGCTTTCGTCCACCAAGTGAACAGTACATCCCGAAAACTTAACCCCAAACTTAACCGCTTGCTCTTGAGCGTGAAGCCCCTGAAAAGCCGGAATTAAAGAGGGATGTATGTTTATCACCCTGTTGGGAAAGTGCTGTAAAAAATGCCCCGAAAGTATCCTCATAAATCCAGCAAGAACTACCAGCTCAACACCCCTTTCTTTCAAAACCTGAGCAATAGCCTCCTCAAAGGCTTTTCTGGAAGAGTAGTTCTTTAGCTCTACAGTTGTGTAAGGAATCCCGTGTTTTCTACACCTTTCTAAGGCTAAAGCCTTTGGATTGTCCGAGACAACAATCTCTATCTTAGCCTTTACCTTTCCAGCCTCTATGCTGTCTATGATAGCCTGCAGGTTGCTACCCCTTCCCGACACGAGAACCCCAATCCTCAGCATTTAAACTATCTTAACCTTTGTACTTGAAAATTAGCCCCTTTACCTTTCCATTAGTCTCGCTCGCTATAGGATTGCATTTTGCAACGAGCAAGAAGAATATATCTCTTTCAACCTCGCTTAAGGTCTCAAAATTCGCTTGTCCTTTGCTTATCACTATGTCCGCTTCGTAAAAGTGTTTCTTAAACTCAGCACTGCAGTCCTCAAGCCAAGTTCCTACCTTGTCCGAGCCGTTGTGAAGGACCTTGCAAAGGCTCGTCATTGAAACCTCTTGGGCATCCTCCACAGTAGCGTCGTTTAGAATAGGCTTTCCCTTTACCGCGTAAATCACTTCCTTTCCTAAATCCTTTAGGGTTTCAACCAAAAGCTTGTCAAAGACAATCTCTCCCGCATTGTCTCCTATTATTAATACGCTGTTAGCGTTTTTTAGTTTCTCTTTAAAAATCTCGTAATCAAAAATTGTAAATTCGCTGTTTAGAAGTCCCTTTACTTCCCTTTCAACGTCAAACTCTCCCTTTACCGCAAAGTCTATGTAGTTTCCAATTGCGGAAAGCTTTATAGAAAAGGCGAGTTTATCGGGGGCTTTTTCGTAGTCTTTGCGAACCTCCTCAAGCATTCTTAAAGCTGTTTTGTTGGCGAGCTTTTTCATTTCTCTAAAGGGGTCTTCCGTTTGGGCTATTTCTTTAACGATTTGCTGGATAAAGTAAGCGTAATAAGCGGGAGATTGGTCAAAGTTCTCAAACTGGGAAAGGAGTTTAAGGCACCTTTTTGCTATCTCAAGCTCTTTCTCCTTTGGAAGCTTTAGCTTTTTTACCGCATTTAGCCCTTGATTTATGAAACAAGGAATACACTCAGGATAAGCCCTCATGTTATAGCCTTTAGAACCTGCTCTGCATCTTCGGGTTTTTCTATGTTGAAAACTCTGACTTCGGGCAGGGTTTGCTGAATGAGCTTAGACAAGACGTTTTTAGGCCCTATCTCTACGAAAGTATCCACCCCTTGCTCGTACATGTATAAAACGCTCTGGAACCACTTTACGGGCGAAAATACCTGATAGTATAGGTTATTCCTTACTTCGTGAGCCATTGTGTGGGCTTTTGCGGTGTAGTTTTGGACGAGGGGGATTTTGAGGTTTTGAATGGGTGCTTGGGCGAGTTTGAGTTTAAAGGCATCCGCTGCGGGCTTCATTAGTGAGCAGTGAGAGGGGACGGATACCTTTAAGGGAATGGCTTTCCCTCCCATCTCCTTAGCGATTTCTGCAGCCTTTTCAACCGCTTCCTTCTCTCCAGAGATTACGGTTTGGGATGGGGAGTTGTAGTTTGCTGGCTCAACTACTCCAAATTCCTTTGCCCTTTCGCAGGCTTCTTCTACTTTCTCTGGAGGGAGCTTCAGTATGGCTACCATAGCACCTTTGCCTTCTGGCACCGCTTCTTGCATGTATTTGCCTCTGTAGTAAGTGAGTCTTGCACCAAGCTGGACGTCTATTCCTCCCGCAACCGCAAGGGCGGAAAACTCTCCAAGGGAGTGTCCCGCTACGAAGTCTGGTTTTGGAAATCCCATACTCTCTAATGCCTTCCATATTCCAAATTCCACCGCAAAAAGGGCGGGCTGGGTGTATACGGTTTTATTTAGCTTTTCCTCGGGCCCTTTAAAGATAACATCAACTATGTCGTTTAGGGACATCCTAAGGGAGTGCTCTACCGCGTGAATTACGTCCGCGGTTTCTGGAAAAGCCTTGTAAAACTCGTATCCCATTCCCACGTATTGGGAGCCTTGTCCTGGGAATACGTAAGCTATTTTTCCCATGCTTTAAGATTATATACACTATGGCGATAATAAAACCTTACAAGGGTAAGTATCCAAAGATTCACGAAAGCGTTTACCTTTCGGAGAACGTAGTAGTTATAGGGGACGTTGAGATTGGGGAAGACTCAAGCGTCTGGTTTGGAAGCGTAATTAGGGGAGACGTTAATTACATAAGGATAGGAAAACGGACGAACATTCAAGACAACTGCGTAGTCCATGTTACCCACGACACACACCCAACAATAATAGGAGACAACGTAACCGTAGGACACGGGGTCATTTTGCACGGATGCGTTCTTCACAACAACATCCTCGTAGGTATGGGAGCCGTGGTTATGGACGGCGTAGAGATAGAGGACTTCGTTATAGTAGGGGCAGGAGCCCTCGTAACTCCAAACAAAAAGATACCTTCAGGGGTTTTAGTGGCTGGAGTTCCCGCAAAGATAGTAAGGGACCTAAAAGAAGAGGAAATTGAACTTATAAAGGAGTCTGCGGAAAACTACGTAAGATACAAAAACGAATACCTAAAAATGTTATCTTCCGAAAACCCTCTTTAACTTCTCAATAGCTTCATCAACGTGCTTCTCTTCAAGGATTAAAGGTGGCAAAAGTCTTATTACGCTATTTGCGGTGCAGTTTATAATAAGACCCTCTTCAAGGGCTTTTAAAACGTATCCCTTGCACTCTTCCTTTAGCTCAATTCCGAGCATCAGCCCCCTGCCTTTTACCCTTCCAAGCCCAAGCTCCTCAAGCCTCTTTTTAAAGTATTCCCCTACCGAGCGAATGCTGGGTAGCAATTCTTTTACTCTATCAACTACTACTGAAGCTACCCTGCAAACCAACGGATTTCCCCCAAAGGTAGAGCCGTGGGAGCCGGGGGTAAAGCTTTCGGCTACCTCTTCTCTTGCAATCGTTGCACCTATTGGAAGACCACTTCCAAGCCCTTTGGCAAGGGTTATTATGTCTGGCTCTAAAAAGCTAAAGTGTTTGTATGCGTAAAACTCTCCAGTCCTACCTATTCCCGTTTGAACCTCGTCTATTATGAGCAAGATTTCCTTTTCTTTACAAAGCTCTTGGAGTTTTAAAAGGAATTCCTCCTCCGCAGGATTTACCCCTCCTTCTCCTTGAATTACTTCTAAGATTATGCCCGCGGTTTGCTCGTCAATAAGTCTATAAACGCTGTCTATGTCGTTTAGCTTTGCGTAAGAAAATCCGGGAAGTAGGGGCTCAAAACCCTGATGAAACTTTGGCTGTCCCGTCGCAGAAAGGCTTCCGTAAGTCCTTCCGTGAAAGGAGCGCTCAAAGGCAATAAACTTGTACTTATCTTTACCCCTGTCCCTCCAGTACTTGCGTGCGAGCTTTAGGGCTGCCTCAACGCTCTCGGTCCCGCTGTTGCAAAAAAAGACCTTTGCGTGTGTGTGAAACTCCTTAGCGAGCTTTTCCGCAAGCTCTTCTTGCCAAGGATTTTCAAAGAGATTAGAGACATGGATTAACTCCTTTGCTTGAGATACTATTGCGCTTACCACTTCGGGCGGACAGTGTCCAAGGGAATTTACCCCCACTCCGGCAATAAGGTCTAGGTATTTATTTCCCTTCTCGTCGTAAAGGTATACCCCTTCTCCTCTTACGAATTTAACGGGCAGTCTTGAGTAGTTGTTCATCAAGTAGCTCATGGTCTTCCAACGCTGTAGTATTCAAATCCCAAGCTCCTTACTTCTTCGGGATTGTAGATGTTCCTTCCGTCCAAGATTATGGGAAGCTCCATAATTTTCTTGAGTTTATTTAGGTCAGCCTTTTTAAACTCCTCCCACTCGGTTATTATGAGCAGGGCTTCCGCACCCTTTGCCGCCTCGTATTTGTCGCTAAAGTACTTTAGGTCTTCTCCTTCGGGAAAGAGTCTTTTCATGTTGGGAATAGCCTTGGGGTCGTAGGCCCTAATTAAAGCCCCCTCTCTGAGAAGTTCTTGTATAACCTTTATTGAGGGAGCATCCCTTATGTCGTCGGTGTTTGGTTTAAAAGACAGCCCCCATATAGCTATTTTCTTTCCCTTTATTACCCAAAGAATCTCTTTGAGCTTTTTGACGAACTTACTCACCCTCTCCTCGTTTACGCTAAGGGCTCCCCTTAGAATTCCAGCGTTTACTCCGTATTCTTCCAGAGTTTTTATAAAAGCCTTAATATCCTTAGGAAGACAGCTTCCTCCCCATCCTATCCCAGCCCTTAGGAATTCTCTTCCTATCCTCTTGTCGTATCCCATGCCTTCCGCAACTTCCTCTACGTTAGCCCCTACCTTTTCACAAAGGTCCGCAATCATGTTTATAAAGGAAATCTTCGTGGCTAAGAAGGTGTTAGAAGCGTATTTAATAATCTCCGCAGTTGGAGGGGTGGTAACCAGCAGGGGATAGCCCTTGTCGGTTATGGGTTTATAAATCTCCCTTAAGATACCCTCTGCCCTTTCTGAGCTAACTCCTATCACGATTCTGTCGGGTTCCAAGAAGTCCTTTACCGCGTGTCCCTCTCTCAAGAATTCCGGGTTAGAGGCTACGTCAAAATCAATCTCTTTATCTTTCAAGTAAAGCCTTATAGTCCTTTCCACCCTCTTGTGCGTTCCCACTGGGACTGTTGATTTATTTACTACGAGCTTGTATCCGTCCATGTACTTTGCAATTAGCCTTGCAACCTCTTCTACGTAGGACATGTCCGCAGAACCGTCGGGAAGAGAAGGCGTTCCAACGCATATAAAAATAACCTCAGAAAACTTAATCCCTTCCCTTATGTCGCTCGTAAAGTCTAAGCTACCCTTAGAGAGGCCTTCCTTTAGAAGCTCCTCAAGTCCCGGCTCGTATATAGGACTTATTCCTTTTCTCAGGAGTTCTACCTTTTCAGGAACCTTTTCTACGACGAGGACTTCGTGCCCTATGTGGGAAAAGCACGCTGCGGAAACCAGTCCTACATACCCACCACCGATTATGGTAAGTTTCATAACAAAGCATTATTATAAATTTTCTAATGCTAAGATTTGAAAATTACGAGCTTGCGGTAGTATTTATCGCAACGAGATTTTTGGAATTACTTGGAATAATTTTGAGCATAATTCTCGTTTTTAAAGGATACAAAATTCGTTACGTTTTGGCCACAGCTGGAATAATAGGCCTAAGTATCCTCATAACCGCCTTGGGACTTGCCTTTAAGGGATACTTCTTACCTATAGCCCTTGCAAACTTTGGAATTACCGCTATCCTTTTGGTAGCTCTTTTTACTTATGTGTTTAAAAATCCCGAAAAGACGCGGGACTTTTCCCCAAGCTATAGGGTTAGGTGCCCCTTCTGCGGAGTACTAATCCTAAAAGAAGACCAGCTATGCGCTCTGAAAATAGGAGATTACACCTACTACTTTGACAGCTGTGACCACCTTATAAAACTCTTAGAAAACATAGAGTACTTCCTTGAAAAGAGCTCCGTTTATCCGGGAGAGCTAAAGGAGGTCTTCGTAAAAACTTGCGATACGGGAAGGTGGAAGAAGTTAGAAAACGTGAAAATAGTCCAAGAAGGGGAAGAATACAAAGCTTACGAAAACCCACCACAGGGGTCAAAAATCGTGAATCTAAAGGAAGTTTTGGATAAGGCCAAGGACCTCCTTGGGCGCTGGGAGTCTTAAACACTCCTTCGTTCCCGTTTTACACTTCTTAGGGTTAGGAGAACAGGGAGAGCAAGGAGCTGGATTGTCCAAGTAAGCTCCAATTAACGGGTAAAACCCGTATTTGGAAGAGGTTGCGGTGTATAGGGTTATTGCTGGGACTCCAAGAGCGTTAGCTATGTGAATAGGGGAAGAGTCGTTAGCAACAACGAGCCGAGCTCCCTTAATAACTCCCAAGAGCTCCCCGATAGAGGTTTTTCCTACGAGATTAATAACCTTTTTGTCCTTCCTTAGGCCTTCTGCTTTCCTTAGGTCCTCTTTTGTTCCCGTAATTACGATAGGAATGTCAAGCCTTCTAATGAGCTCGTTCCAGTTTTCTAAACTCCACTCCTTTAGAGAAAAGTTAGAAAAGGGAGAAAAAACTACGTAATCCTTATACTTAAGTCCGAACTTTTCTATAACCTCTTCGTCAGCAAATAGCTTAGTTTCTCTGACGAATTTTTTAATGCCAAGGGGCTTTAGAAGGCTTAGGTTTCTGTCAACTTCGTGGAGTTCCCAGCGGTGCTTTACGAAGTCCGTGTAAAGGAAGGGAAGTTCTGACTTGTCAAAACCTATTCTCCTTTTAATCTTAGCAAAGTAAAGGATAAGTGCGGTTCTCATAGAGCGATGGGGAGATATGGCAACATCGTAATTCCTGATTTTCTTTATAACCTCAAAACTCTCCCTAAGTCCTTTGTTAAAGGGAATGAGCTCTACGTCGTATCCCCTGAGGAGCTCCGTTATGAAGGGTCTTCCTACAAAGCCAATTTTTGCAGTTGGAAAGTTTTCCCGAAGGGTTCTTATCAGCGGAGTGGCAAGGACTACGTCTCCTAAGTAAGCGGTTTGCCAGATGAGGAAGTTCATCTTATAATAAATTCTTATACTTTACTTAGCCGGCGTAGCTCAGCGGTAGAGCGCGGGCTTCGTAAGCCTGAGGGCGCGGGTTCAAATCCCGCCGCCGGCTCCACAAAGCCATGTTGGGACGGCTTTACATTGAGAAGTTTCTCTTTATTAGAGGAGTAGAGCTGGAGTTTTGCGAAGGGCTAAACGTCATTACGGGTGAAACGGGAACAGGAAAGTCTATGACCCTATCCGCTATAGAGTTCGTTGCGGGAAAGCAGGGAGACTACGAAGAAGGAACTGCGGTAGAGCTTGAAATAATTAAAGAGGGAGAATCCGTAATATTAAGAAGAGAGATAAAAAACGGAAGGAGCAGATACTACCTAAACGGTAGGGGCTCGTCAAAAGAGGTTGTTTCAGCAATCCTAAGGGAACACATTTCCCTTCAGGGACAAAACGAGTTTATAAACCTCCTTAAAGAGGAGTTTCAAAGGGCTCTCCTTGACAAGTTTGCCCAGCTTGAAGGGGAAGTTGAAACCTTAGCAAGCCTTTACGAAGAGTGGAAGGAAAAAGAGCGAGCTTACGAGGAGTTTTTAAAGAAAAAAGAAGAGATACTCCACAAAAGGGATTACTACGCTTTTAGAGTGAGGGAATTTGAAGAGGTTGGATTAACTCCCCAAGACTACGAGGAGCTAAAGAGAAGGGAAGTAGCAATAAAGAACTTGGAAAAGATTAAAAAGGCCATTTCTGAGGCGCTTTTTAATCTCTACGAAGGGGAGGGCTCCGCATACGAGAGGTTGGGAACAGCTCTAAAGGCCCTTGCCAAAACGGAGAGCCTTGGGAAGGAGTTTGAAGAGATTTCCAAAAGACTTGAAAGTCTAAAGGAACAACTATACGAGACTTATATCTCTCTTAAAGAAGCCCTTCCGGAGCTCTCGGAAGAGGAGATAAACGAGATAAACGAAAAGCTCTACAAGGTTCAAAGACTGGAAGAAAAGTACAGAAAGCCCTTCCAAGAAATAGCCAAGGAAATAGAACAGATAAAGGAGTTTCTGAAAAACTCCGAAGCCTTTACGGACGAGGAGTTTTTGAAAAGAGAGGTTGAGCTTGCAAAGGAGAGGTATTACGAGCAAGCCCGCAAAGTATCCCAAAAAAGACTTGAAGCCTCAAAGAGTTTAGAAATTAGAGTTAAAGAGTTTCTTAACGAGCTTAACTTAGAAAGGGCACAGTTAAAGGTTGAAATAGAAGAGGGAGAACCCACTAAGTTTGGAATTGACCGCGTTAGGTTTCTATTTTCTTCCTACGGAAAGGACTTTAAAGAGTTAGAAAGGGTAGCCTCTGGTGGTGAGCTTTCAAGGCTCTTTTTAGCTCTATCTCTTATCCTTCCTGCGACTCCCGTCTACGTTTTTGACGAGGTGGATACGGGAATAAGTGGGGAAAGCTCCCTAAGGCTTGCGAGGTTTCTCAAAAAGCTTTCAAAAAAGATGCAGATAATAGCTATAACTCATTCTGCTTCCCTTTGTGCTGCTGGGGATAAAAACTTCAAGACGGAAAAAGAGTTCATAGGAGACATTCCCTTTATAAGGGTAAAGGAGCTAAATCCACAGGAAAAGCTTGAGGAAGTTGCAAGGCTTATGGGACTAAAAACCGAAAAGACCCTTGAGGGAGCAAAGGAGCTTATCAAATTATTCACCTGACGCTTATTATTATCCCTATGGAAAAGATTGAGATAGTCTCTTCTGGAAAGCACACGCTCCACGGGCTTAACTTCTACATGTCCTACTTTGACGACATAGCAAAAGTTTTGCCAAGGGAAGACTACTGCTTTATCGTTGGAGGTTGGGTAAGGGACAGGATTCTCGGTGAGCCTGTTGGGTATAACATTGACGTAGACCTTCTTACTACCGCAGACCCAGTAGAGGTAGCTCAAAAACTGGCAGAAAGAATCGGAGGGCACTTCTTCATCTTTGAAAAGAAGGGATTTCTCATAAAGAGACCCGTAGTTGCAAGCGTAGTTTTACACCTTCCGCCCTACAGATACAGGTTTGACTTTTCCCAGCTGAAGGGCAAAGACCTTGAAAAGGCTCTAATAGAAGACCTAAAGGACAGAGACTTTACCGCAAACGCTATAGCGGTAAATTTGGACGACGTTCTCAGCATAGGGGCAAAGCAGACCATAGTTTACGACCCAACGGGAGGTATAAAAGACTTAGAACAGGGACTCCTTAGACCCATCTCCTTAGAAAACCTAAGAAAAGACCCAGTCAGAATACTTAGGGGATTTAGGATAGCGATTGAAAAAAATTTGCAGCTTACGGAAGACTTTTACGAGTTCGTAAGAAAGAATCCCAAGCTCGTTTTAAAGGCACCTGCGGAGCGCATAACCCACGAGCTTTTCAAAATTATGAAGGAAAGCAGTTCCTACAGGGTTATAAGGGAGCTATACGAATACGGAATACTGGAAGCCATTTTCCCCGAGTTTTCAAAGCTAAAAGAAATTAAAGACCAAGGGGAAAGGCACATTTATCCCCTTGACGAGCACACCCTTAGGACCCTTGAAGAAGTTGAGAGGGTAATTCAGAATAGGGCTGCATACCTAAGTGTTGAGCTTCTTGAAAACTTTGGGAAAAAGCGGGTTTTGGGGGAGTTTACGGATGTGGAGCTTCTCAAGTGGGGGGCTCTCTTTCACGACATAGGCAAGCCCGATACCTTTAAGATAATAAACGGCAAAGTAACCTTTTACGAGCACGATAAGGTAGGAGCTCAAATCGTAAAAGAGATAGGAGAAAGACTAAGGTGGGGAGAGGAGGCTACGGAGTTCGTGGCAAAGCTCGTTAGACACCACCTTAGACCCTTTTACTTAAGGGAGTCCTTTAAAAAGGGAGAACTTGGAAGAAGAGGAATGGCAAACTTTTGGAGAGAGTGTGAGGAAATTGCTCCGCATCTTTTTCTCCTTTCTATAGCAGACGCATACGCAAGTGGGGACTCCGAGGAGGACATAAAGGCTCTCCTTGAAACTATTGCTGAGCTTGAGAGCTTCAAAAGAAACGAGCTAAAGCAAGAGTCTCTAAAACCCCTTCTTAACGGAGAAGAAATTATGGAGCTCCTTGGCATAAAGCCGGGAAAACTCGTAGGAGTTTTAAAGGAGGAACTCCTGCAGGCCCAACTTGACGGAAGGGTAAAGACCAAGGAGGAAGCAAAGGAGTTTATTAAGAAGAGATTTTTGGAGCTGAGGACCGCCGAAGGCGGTAATGGAAATTTTAACTAAAGGGTGTAAAATAAATATTTTGGGAACGGGCTGTAGCTCAACTGGATAGAGCGCGGGACTACGGATCCCGAGGTTGCGGGTTCGACTCCCGCCAGCCCGGCCATATATTAATTCTAATGGGTAAAACTGACAAGATTGTTCCAATAGCGGAAAACAAGGAGGCGAAAACTAAGTACGACATCCTTGAAACCTACGAGGCTGGGATAGTCTTAAAGGGTTCGGAGGTAAAGTCCTTAAGGAGTAAAGGGACGGTCTCCTTTAAAGATAGCTTCGTAAAGATTATAAACGGGGAGGCATTCCTTTACAATCTCTACATAGCTCCTTACAAACACGCCACTATAGACAACCACGACCCCCTAAGGACGAGAAAGCTACTCCTTCACAAGAGGGAAATTTTAAGGCTTGGTGGAAGGGTTCAGGAAAAGGGATTAACGATAATTCCTTTAAGGCTTTACTGGAAGAATAACAAGGTAAAGGTGCTCATAGGACTCGCCAAAGGTAAAAAGCTTTACGACAGAAGAAGGGAGCTAAAAGAGAGGGACATGAAAAGGGAGCTTGAAAGGGAGTTTAAGGGTAAAATACGTCTTTAATGAAAAGGTTTGAGTCCGCTTTTGAGGAATTCCTTTGGAAGTCAAGACTGCTCGTAATAATAGCCGTATTGGCTTCCCTTTTGGCTTCTCTGCTCCTATTTATAGTGGGAGTTTATGAAATACTTCATCCCGTAATAGAGTTTTTGGAAACGGGAAATCCGAGCGTAATCCAGAAAAAAATGCTCGCTTCCGTTATAGCTTCTTTGGACATATTTCTTATAGCTACCTTCTTAATAATCTTTAGCTTGGGTCTTTACGAGCTTTTTATATCCAAGATAGACCCTGCGGAAAAAGACGAAAGGAGTGCAAGGATACTAATAATCAGGAGTTTGGAAGACTTAAAAACTAAACTCGGAAAAATAATAATAATGGTTCTTTCAGTTTACTTCTTCAAGCAGGCGATGAACTTCAGCTTCACGAATTCTTACGACTTTTTCTTCTTCGGTGCTGGCTTGGTTGGGATAGCAATAGCCCTATACCTGTCCCACAAGGAGTCTCACGAACAAAAACAGAATCACTGAATAAGCGTTATACTATTTTCTTAAAATGAAGCTTTTGGCTGCGGTGGACTTTTCTGAAATAACTAATCCCTTGTTAAGAACCGTAAAACGCATAGCCCAAGAACACAACGCCGAGATTCACCTTCTTCATGGAGTTTCTCCCGTCGTATACTTGTCCTATCCCGAGGCGTTTGGAGTTAGCGTAATAGACATAGAAATCCTTCAGGAAGTAGAGAAAGAGAAGAAAAAAGAGGCTGAAGAGAAGCTAAAAGGTTTAATAGACTTCCTTTCTCCCTTAGAGGCAAAGGTCTATGTTGAGGTAGGTGAGGCTGCAAGCCTAATTTTAGAATACGAAGATAAGATAAGTCCTGACTTAGTCTTTTTAGGAAGCCACAAAAAGGGGCTAATAGAGAAAATCCTTGTAGGCTCAACTACGGAAAAGGTCGTAAAGCACGGAAAAAGGAGTGATTTTGTGATAAAAGGGAGTGAAGTGAGTTTTTCAAAAAGCGTAGTAATAGCCTACGACTTTTCCGAAACCGCCCAAAAGGCTGTAGAGTTTGCTTTAGAGTTTTTAAAACCTTTCAGCGTAAAGGTAAAGCTACTTCACGTAAACGAACCCTTAGAGCTACCTTTGGTAAAGAGATTAAGCGAAGAGATTTACGAAATGCTTAAAAAGGAAAAAATGATAATACTTGAGGAAGTAGCCCAAAGGTTTAGGGATTTAGGAAAGGATGTAGAAGTTATGTTCAAGGAAAGAGAAAGTCCAGTGGAAGAAATAGTGAAGGTCGTTAATAATTCTGAAGATGTGGAATTGCTCGTAGTAGGCTCAAGGGGACTATCTGGCCTAAAAAGGATAGTCCTTGGTAGCACCGCATCTAAACTTTTGAGTAAGATAAATAAACCAATACTTATCTACAAGGTGCAGTAATGGTACCGCTTTTCGTTCTCCTAATAGCCCTAAAACTCACCTTTGCGGGTTTTTACGAAAACGCAGTGCTTTGCGCTTACTACCTTAACGAGCCCCAAAAGGCAAGGCTGTATTGTTTAAAAGCCTTAGAGAGAAAGCCCTCCTATTATCTATACTTAGACACGCTTCAGGTGTTGTTAAGTCTTAAAGATTACGCGGTTGCGGAAAAGGTTGCAAGAGAATTTCTTGAGATGTATCCTTACAAAGTAGAGCCTTACATTATTCTTTACAACATTTATAAGTCAACGGGCAGAGAAGATAAGGCTTTAAAAGTTATAGAAAGGGCTTACGGCGTATTTCCAGAGGATAGAAAGATTGTCTCCTTTTTGGTAGACGAATACCTAAGGACGAATAATCTTAAAAAAGCTGAGCAGGTTCTTAAGAAGCTTATAAAAGAAGAGCCCGAAAATCCGCTTTTTTATTACATTCTTGGGAGAATATACCTATCGCAAGGTAACGAAAAGAAAGCTAAGGAATACTTTGAAAAGGCTCTAAAAGTTGGAGACTTTTACCTTCCTGCGGTTATAGCGTTAGGAGGTATTTACGAAAAAGAGAATAATATCTCAAAGGCGGAAGAACTATACAAATCCTTCTTGGAACGCCAGCCTGACAATAAAGTAATTCTTGAAAGACTTGCCAAACTATACGCTAACACCAATAAACTTCAGGAAGCTAAACAACTCTACGAAAAGCTCTTAAAGATTGAACCAGAAGACGAAAATTACTTACAGGATTACGGACTACTTCTAATAAGCATGGGAGAGTTTTCTAAGGCTAAGGAAATCCTGGAAAAGCTCTACTACAGAAATCCGCAAAACCTTAACGTCGTATATACTTACGCACTCTCCTTAGAGCTTACTGGAGAGATAAAAAGGGCTAAGGAGCTCTACGAAGACCTTTTGAGGAAACTGCCTAACAACATAAGGGTTATTGAAAGACTCGTCGGTATTTACATAGAAACTAAAAATTACGAAGATGCCCAAAGGCTCATAGACAAGGTCAAGTCCATAGAAAAAGAGAACCTTAACATATTACTTCTTCAGGTGGAGCTCTTGACTCGCAGGGAAAAGTACGAAGAGGCTTTGAAAATTCTAAACGAACTTGAAAAGAAGTATCCCAACGATTATAGAGTCTTCTTTGCTAAGGCAATAATCTACGACCATCTTGAAAATTACCAAAAGGCTGAAGAATACCTTAGAAAAGCGATAAAGATTAATCCGGACAATCCAGACCTTTACAATCATCTTGGTTATTCGTTGCTCTTGTGGTACGAAGACAAAAGGGTAAAAGAAGCCAAAGAGCTAATCCAAAAAGCCCTTGAAAAGGACCCAGAAAATGCCGCATACCTTGACAGCATGGGGTGGGTCTATTACATGGAAGGGGACTACGAAAAAGCTATGGAGTATCTTCTTCTGTCCCTTAGAAAGGCTTACGACGACCCGGTCGTAAACGAGCACGTGGGAGATGTGCTTTTAAAGATGGGTTTTAGGGACTCCGCAAGGAATTACTACGAAGAGGCTTTAAGGCTTCTTGAAGAAGGCAAACAAGGGGAAAGAGGCCAGAAAGAGAGAATACTGGAAAAGCTAAAGAGCTTGTAAAATACCTACTTATGATTTTCTACCTACTTCCCTCCGAAAAACAACAGTCCTCAATGGACTTAGTGGAGGAGGATTACTTTAGTATCTGGGAAGATAGGGAAAAGAATCGTTTTGTCTTTTTGAATCCCTACAGGGAAAGACTCATAAGGGCCCTGCGTATACAAACCAAACCCTTACTTCCCGCTTGGAGAAGGTATAAGGGGAAGTTCTGGGATAGTTTGGAGTTTTGGTGTCTTCCCCAAAGAGTTCAGCAAGACATTATAGACAAAGGGATAATCATCTCACCCCTATTTGGAATGCTTGGGGTTTCAGACCTTATCCCAAAGTATTCTCTTGATTTTTCATACCACTTTGAAGGGAAAACTCTAAAAGCTTTTTGGAAGGAAATATTAAAGGAACACGCGGAAAAACTCCTTGAGGGAGCACTCGTATTTGACTTCCTAACTAAGGACCAAAGGGAGGTAGTTAGCTTTCCAGAAAACTCAAAAGTAGTCAGGTTTGAATACCTAAGGAAAGGAAAAAGGGTAGTAAACCCCATGCCCCACAGAGCTTATACCTTGAGGTACATAGCCGAAAGGTCCTTAGGATACGAAGGATTAGAAAAGATTAACTTTTACGACTACAAAGTTAAAGAGATTAAAGAGGACGGAAGGTTTACCTTAGTAATAATGGAAGGAGAGGGGAAGTACCTCTAAGAGCCATGGAAGTATTAGAGATTGACGGCTCTTACGGAGAGGGTGGAGGACAGATAGTAAGGACTGCGCTGTTTTTGAGCACCCTTCTTGGAATACCCGTAAGGGTATATAACATAAGAAAGAAAAGGGAAAAGCCCGGCCTAAAGGTTCAGCACCTAAACATAGTTAACCTCCTCAAAAGGTTTGCAAAGGCAAAGGTAGAGGGAGACAAGCTTGGCTCTACAGAGCTTTTCTACAAACCTCAAAAGTTAAGAGGTGGTACTTACGAGGTAAGCTTTGACACCGCAGGCTCTATAACCCTCTTTTTCCAAACTATACTACCCTTAACCTTATTCACGCCCGGTGAGACCGTTATAAAAGTTATAGGTGGGACGGACGTTCCCAAAAGCCCCACGATTGACTGGCTTAGATTCGTATTCCTTCCCTACATAAGCTCCGTTCCAGAATTTATAAAGTTAGAAGTTATAAAAAGAGGATTTTACCCTGCGGGTGGAGGAGTGGTTCAGCTAACGGTTAGGACTAACTTAAAAGAGCAACCAGGGGATTTAGATTCAATAAGGACTTATCTAAAGGATAAACTAAACCTTTACAGAACCAAGAAGGGAGAAATCAAAAAGATTCACATTTTCTCAGTAGCTCACGAAGAGTTAAGACAGAGAAAGGTAGCAGAAAGACAAGCAAAAGGAGCATTGAAAGCCCTTGAAGAGCTCGGCTATCCACCTGCGGAAACCTACAGGCAATATGCAAGCGCAAACTCCGTAGGAACGAGCATAACCCTTTGGATAGAGGATACCCAAGGAAATGTACTCGGTGCGGACAATCTCGGTAAAAAGGGGGTGCTTGCCGAAGTTATTGGAGCCCAGGTAGTTCAAAAACTCCACGAAGATTGGTCAAGCGGTGCTACCGTTGACAGACACCTCGCAGACCACTTAATTCCCTTAATGGCTTTAGCAGGAGGGGAGATTAAGGTTCCAACCTTTACGGAGCACCTAAGGACAAACATATGGGTCTGCGAGCAGTTTCTTGGAAAGGTTTTTGAGATAGACCAAGAGAGAAAAATCGTGAAAACCTCTTTTTAAATTACGTTCTTTTTGTCGTATCCCTTGTAGCCAACCATCTCTTTTATAGCCTGTGCAAACTCCCTTATTTCCTTTTGAGCTCCTTCGTGAGTCCTTAAGGTTATGAAGTTGTCTAAGGAAATCCTTGGAACGGTCCAGTAAAAGCGCGTCTTCATAAATTGCGGTAAAACTCCCCTTGCAAGCTCTTTAGCTCCCCCAGAGTCTAAAATCTCTTCGTAAAGTCTTTTACTCTCTTCTATTAACTTCTTTATCCTTTCAACAAACTCTTCGCTTCTCTCTATCGGCTCGTCTATGGAAGCTTGCTTGTTGCTTTCAGCTTGCTTTCTTATATAAGGTGGAACGTAAAACTCTAAGAACTCTTTTCCAACGTACCTTTTAGAGACTTCGTTATACGAGCCAAAGCGATGCCTAAACCACTGGCGAGCCACAAAAAGCGGACACTCCACTACAAAAGTGTAGTAATCCATAGGAGTATCAAGCTCAAGCTTATCAACGAGCCCTATCCAGCCTGAACTAACTTCAACCTTTTCCTTTAAGTAAGCATAGTCCCTTGAGTAAGGCAAAGGCTTTAGCTCTTCGTCAGACAATTCACCCTTTCTTTTCACCACTTCGTAAGTCGTAGGAAAGCCCTCTTTAATTTTTTGCTTTACTTCTTCGGGAAGTTTATCCCAAAGATTTATAGCGTTTCTCAAGTTTAGAAATATAAAGCCTTTTGAAAAGTAAACCTGAATTGTTGGATTTTCTTCATCAAGAAGTGAAAACCAAAGGTTTTTATCCCCTTCAAAGGCTATAACGTTGTGCTCAAAAGGTGATGCATGTTTGTGCTTAAAGAGATACCTTATTAGCTTTTTGTCCCTAAGCTCGTCAGTATAGGTATCCTTTGCAAAGGAAACCCTTGCCGAGCGAACAATCCTTTGGTCTGAGCCAAGGAGATATACCTTCATCCTCAGACCCACAAGCTCTCAAAAGCCCTATAAGAGCTCCTTGCGTTTGGCTTTGAAACCACGAACTTAAAACCAAGGGAGTAGGCTATCTCTTCAAGCTCTTTAAACTCCTCTTCAGAGTAATACTTAACGACAGGATGATGAGCTAAAGAAGGCTGGTAATACTGTCCAATAACCAAAAAGTCACACCCAACATCCCTTAAGTCCTCCATAACCCTTATTAACTCCTCTTTTTTCTCCCCAAACCCCAAGATTAAGGCAGACTTCGTATAAACATGGGGAGCTATCTCCTTGCTCCACCTTAGAACATTTAAACTCCTTTCGTAGTTTGCCCCTATTCTAACCTTTGGATACAACCTTGGGACCGTTTCAAGGTTGTGGTTCAAAACCACCGGCTCCTCCCTTAAAACCGTCTCTAAGGCACTTTTGTTTCCCCTAAAGTCTGGAATGAGAACCTCAACCTTTATCTCTGGAATGTTTTCTTTCAGAACCTTTATACACTTTGCGAAGTGAGAAGCTCCCCCGTCTGGAAGGTCGTCCCTCGTGGGTGAGGTTATCACCACGTATTTGAGATTGAGAGCTTTTACCGCTTCAAGGAGTCTGTAAGGCTCTTGGGGGTCTAAGGGAAGGGGAAAGCCCTTCTCAACGTTGCAAAAGGCACACCTTCTCGTGCAGTGATTCCCCATTATCATAAAGGTTGCTGTTTTGCTTCCAAAACACTCCGATATGTTGGGACACCTGCTTTCTTCACAAACAGTGTAAAGCCTCGTTTTCCTTAAGAGTTTTTTGACCTCGTAGAGTTTTGAAAAATGAATTACTGGTTTCATTGAAACTCCTTAAACCACTCCTCTGGAACGCCAAAGTCGTCCCTAACTTGTCCCTCTCCCAGTATAACGAACTTGGGAATGGTGAGCTCCTCTAAGGCCATTGGTCCTCTTGCGTGAATCTTATCCGTAGATATTCCCATCTCCGCACCAAGGCCAAGCTCGTTTCCGTCAGTAAACCTCGTGGAGGCATTTACGTAAACCGCAGCACTATCCACTTCCCTTAAAAACTTCATAGCCTTAGAGTAGTTTTCGGTGATTATAGCGTCGGAGTGTTTTGAGCCGTATTTCTCAATAAAAGCTATAGCCTCGTCAATGTCCCCAACCACCTTAACCGCAAGTATTAGGTCTAAAAACTCCTCGTAGTAGTCCTCTTCCGTTGCGGGTTTTGCATTCACAAAGGAAAGTCTCGGGTCGCTTTTAATAACCTCTAAACTCTCCTCGTCACACCTAAGCTCCACACCAGCCTTCCCAAGGAAGTAAGCCATCCTTGGGAAAAACTCCTTAAGAATCTTTCTATTAATTATTAAGTTTTCCACCGCATTACATACCGAAGGTCTTTGAACCTTTGCGTTATAAACTATGTGATAAGCCTTGTTTAAATCCGCCTCGTCGTCAACGTAAATGTTACAAACCCCCTTGTAGTGCTTTATTACGGGAACCCTTGCGTGCTCTACCACAGCCCTTATCAGGCTCTCCCCACCCCTTGGAATAGCCACGTCTATCTTTCCTTCCATCTTGAGAAGCTCCCACACGAGCTCCCTTTCTGGTCTGTCTATGAACTGAACCGCTTCCTCGGGAAAGCCCGTCTCCTTGCAAGCCTCCCTTATAAGGTTAACGAGCGCCCTGTTGGAGTTTATGGCCTCCTTTCCACCCCTCAGTATTACCGCGTTAGAAGACTTCATACACAAAGCGCTTGCCTCTATGGTAACGTTTGGCCTTGCCTCATAAACGATAAATACGACCCCTAAGGGAACCCTCATCCTTCCAACTTTCAAACCATTTGGAAGGGTCCACATCCTTATTATTTCGCCCACCGGGTCTGGCAGGCTTGCAACGTCCTTTAAAACCTTTATCATTCCGTCAATTCTCTTGTCGTTTAGTAGCAGTCTGTCTATTATCGCGGGCTTTAAGCCCATCTCCTTAGCTTTCTCTACGTCCTTTTGGTTTTCCTCCTTTATGTAATCCCTGTTTTTGTCAAGGAGCTCAGCCACCTTCAAAAGGGTCTCGTTTTTTACTGAGGTCTTAAGAGAGGCAAGCCTTCTTAAAACCGAGCGAGCTTTCTCTACCTTTTCTTGGGCATAGCTCAAAAGCTCAGTGTCTATCATAAGACTAAAGTATATACGAAAACTACAGAAGCTCCTCTACATATCTTCTAACGCTTTCACTTAACCTGTGGTCGTCCTCAACCCTTAGGAATTTCTTAACTTTTACCTTGCTCGCAAAAAGCTCGCTATACTTTATGGGTACAATCTCGTCCCTCGTTCCGTGCACAATTACGATTTCTACCGGTGGTTCATTGGGAAACTTAACCTTATCTCCCTCTATAATTTCGTAGTCCTTTTCTACAATGTCCCTTGCCCATTCCTTGATAAAGGTTAGCTCCCTTCCCTCCTCCAAAATAGTAGCCTCCCTTTTGCCCTCAAGCCAATCTTTTAGACTCTCTTTGCCAAAGGTTTCTAAAATTAAGGTCAAGGTATTGTAAGAAGGTGCAAGCAAAACGAGTCTCTTAAGGTTGTATAAGGGGAAAAATCTAACGTAGTTTAGTGCAATGTAAGCTCCGTGGGAGCTCCCACACAGGGTAATTTCCTCGTATTCTTCCGAAAAGCCAGCGATTAAAACCTTTAAAAGCTCCAGCGTCCTCGTAGTGGTGTGTTTTTCGTAGTCCATGTCCATAGCAAAAAAGGAGTAAAGCCCTTTTTCGGAAAAGTAATTCCTCAAAAACTCAATCTTACTTCCGTAAACGTTCGTAGCAAGTCCGTGAAGGTGTATCCAGAGCCTTCTGGAGCTATTTTTGTCGTAAAAATACATGTTTTTACCTCAAGTAGTTTTTAAACTTTTGGTAATTAACCATCTTGGTGAATATCTCATCTTGATGCTTTTTCACTTCGGAAATTAAAAAGTCTAAGATGCGAAGTGCTTCTTGGGCTTCCTCTTTAGTCATACCTTCTAAAGGAACTTCTTTTAACTTTTCAATCTCCGCAAGGAGCCCGTCGTAGTCTCCTTCAGCCAAAAACTTCTGACAGTTAAGTAAGTGTTCTTTGTAGCTTGCCATTAGGTCTTATTGTATATAACTTTCTCAAACTCTGAAACCTCTTTGTAGAGCTCTTCAAAAATCTTTTTGTAGTCCTGTCTTCCCTCTTCCACCTCGTCCATTAGTCTTTCCAGTCTTCTCGTAAACTCTTCCGAAACGAAAGGTATAATCTTTTCTTGGCTTTTGAGAAACTCGTAAACCTGTTTTCCGAGCTTTGTTGGAATTAAAAAGCCGTTTCTCTCTATAACGTATCCCCTTTCAAGTAGCTTTGAGACAATGGTTGCGTAAGTGGAGGGTCTTCCTATTCCCCTCCTTTTCATCTCCTCAACCAGTGAGCCTTGAGTGTACAGGTATGCCCCCGGAATGCTCCTTAATTCTTTTTTGTCCTCTACGCTTATCTTTCCTTGCAAGTCTGGGTTTAGCTCAACCTTTTGGAGCTTGTTAAACCCCTCTTCAACAATCTCCGTGGTGAGGGTTAGCTCTTTTTCCCTTCCAAGGGCTTTGAGTTTTACCTTCTTGGTTTTTACCTTTATGGGTTTCATCTGGGAAGCCATAAAGCGCTTGAATATGAGCTCGTAAAGAAGCAGGTGTTCCCTACTTAGGTTTTGTAGCTGTCCCGCAAAAATCATAGAGCGTAGCTCTTCTACGTCTAAGGGTTTTGTCGGCCTTATACACTCGTGAGCTCCGCCTTCTCCCCAAGTCCTTGGAAAGAAAAAGTCCTTTCCAAACTCCTCAGAAATCCACTCTTTTGCTATACCTATGCCTACGTCCGAAACCCTCGTGCTGTCCGTTCTGTGATAGGTAATTAATCCGTATTCAAAGAGCTCTTGAGCTAGCTCCATAGTTTTGGGAACGGAAAACCTGTAGGTGTCGGAAGCTGCCTTTAGCATAGTGTCCGTCGTAAAAGGTGGGGGAGGATTTCTCGTCTCTTCACTTTCCGATAGAACCTCAACTTCAACTTCCTTTAAGTTTTCAAAGAACTCCTTGGCTTCTTTTTTGTTTTCAAACTCAAACTCTACCCTGAGCCACTTTCCGTTTTCTCTAAAAGTAATGTAAACTACGTGCTTTTTCTTTCTGTATTCCTTTTCCCTTTCAATTATCCAGCCAAGGACGGGTATCTGAACCCTTCCACCAGAAAGCCAGCTCTTGTCAAAGACGTTTTGAAGGAGTCTTGAAACTTCAAAACCTACCCATCTGTCTGCGATTCTTCTAACGAGCTGAGCCTTTACGAGGTTTTCGTTAAAGGTTCTGGGCTCCGCTATTGCGTTTTTTATGGCTTTTCTCGTAACCTCGTGAAACTCTATCCTCTTAATGTTTTTTATGTAAGGTGAGAGTATCTCTGCTAAATCCCACCCAATCTTTTCACCCTCGGTGTCTGGGTCCGTTCCTATTAGGACGCTATCCACCTCCTTTGCGATTTCCCTTAGTCCCCTGATAATCTTGTCTTTCCCCTCTATTGGTTCGTAAATAGGAATAAAGTCTCCGTTCTTTACCTCAACTCCGTGGAAAGCCTTGTCCTTTACGAGGTCAAGAACATGTCCAAGGGATGCGGTAATCATAAGGTAAATATCTCCCACCATAACCTCTAAAAGGTCAATCCCCTCAACCTTCCTGCTCATAGGCTTTCCAAAGAAGTTTGCTATAGTCCTTGCCTTGTTGGGGCTCTCTACCACTACGAGGACCGGTTTGACCTGCTCTTTTAGCTCAGCTTTGACCTCACCCGCAAGAACCTTCCTAACCTTTTCCCTGTCTTGGTCTATTTCTTTAAACACCTCTTTCAAATCTACCGAGGAAATCTCCTTAAACTCCACGTCCTGATTAAACCAGCGAACCTTCTTTTCAAGGTTCTTTAAAGCCTTCTCGTCGTCAACGAGGATTAGGCTTAGTCCCTTCGTGAGTCCACCCGCATACATACGCGAGGTTCTGCCACTTGCCTGAAGGTATCCCGTTACGTCCGCAACTACGAGGGTGTAGTTATCCCCTTCCACCCGAAGGGTAATCTCGTCTGAGCTTTTAATCTTTTCTACGAGCTTTGGTTCTTTTAGAAATTCGTATATCTGTTGTCTTAGGTTGTCTATGCGCTCTTTGAGGTCTGGAGTGCTTTCTATAAACTCCTCACTCAGGAAAGAGTATCTCCTTAGTTTCTGAATCCATCCGTCTAACTTCCTGAGGCTCTCTTTTAGCTCCTCGTCCTTTGAAACGAGGGGTCTTATAGACAGGAGAGCCCAAAGAAGGTGAGAGACTGAAGTTTCAACCTTTAGGGAAACCCTTATTTTTGGAACGCCGTAAAATACTGCGTATCTAACGACTTGGGGAAGGTCTAAGCCCCTTGCGAGGGGGTTTCTGTAGGAGGATATTCCGATAACTACGTCAACCTCTCCTCTTTCAAAGGGTGCTAAGTCCTCCTCGTAGGTTATAGCCTTTATGCCCTCTTTGTTTAGGACTTCCTTTAGCTCTTCAACCTTTTCTTTTCCGTAATCAGAAGCCACAAAAACGAGCCCACCCTTTCCAAACTCTTTTAGGTGGCTTATTAGGGTTTTCGTTAGGTCTTCCGTTTTTTCGTATAGGTCAAGGATGTTTCTCATAGAAAGAACCGGTCTTCCCACTTCAAAACCAAGGAGCTCCTTAAAGAGCTTTATTCTGTTGGAGCGAGGATTTCCAGTAGCGGAAGAAACCGCTATTACTCCCGTCGCTTTTTTGGAAATCTCTTTTAGCTCTTCGGAGCGCCTTTTAATTTCTTCCCAGTCTTCTTCTCGCTTTTCTGGTTTTTCCTTTAGTCTTATTAGCTCTAAGGCCTTAGCTATGTCTTCTTCCGAAAAACCGAGTAATAAAAGGGCTTTGTCTATGTTTTTTGCGGTCTTTAGGAAGCTATCAACGTCGTCAACGAAAAGGAATTTAAAGTCCTTGGGAAGAATCTCGTAGTTTTTGTAAAGAAACATTGAGGTGGTTATAAGAATTTTGAAGTCTCCCTCCTCTATCCTTTTTTTCAATTCCTTCTTCTTCTTTTCCGATAGCTTTTCCCAGACTATTAGCTCCTCTTCCTTTACTCCAAACTTCTTTATTCTTTCCGCCGTCTGTTCAACGAGCAATTGGGTTGGAAGGATTATGTAAGAGCGCTCTCCCCTTTGGGCTAAGTAAGATGCCATTGAGAGTCCAAAGGTGGTCTTTCCCACTCCCGTGGGAGCAAGCATAGCAAAGCTTCTATTCAGAAAGACCTTCCGAGCCCAAGACCTTTGAAGACTCCAAGGAGGGCTTCCCAGCTTCTCCTTAAAAAACTCCTCCCAAGCTTTGACTTTGTCGTTTAGCTCACAAAACTCCTTAAACTCTCCCTCTTGGAGAACTTCACATACTTTATCCCTCTCTACTTCCAAGGGCAAACACTTCTCACAGGGCAGTCCTTTACTCAGTCTTTCTGAGGATATCTCTCCCCCGCAGTTGGGACACAAACCTTCAAATACCGCCTTTATCATCGTTTCCATCCCTCATACAAAAGCTTAAATTATATCTTATGGCTGAGGAAAAGAACGAGACTATGGAAGAAAAACAGGAAACTCTAAAGGCTTCAAGCCTTGAAAAAGAACTACAAGAAATAAAAAGAGAATTCTACAGAATCTTGGAGTTTTTCATACCCCCAAAAGAGGTAGTGGAAGAGGTGAGAAGGAACCTCTACACCATTCCCCTTTCAGTTTTAAGGATTATGAGAACTCTAATAGACTACGAGATAAAACTCCTAGAAGAAAGGATTAAAGAAACCGAAAGCAAACCAAAGTCTAAGAGGATAACAGTTGAGTAGGATTGAGTTCCTTCCACCCTCTTTGAGCTATAGGGAGCTAGCAAAGAAAAAACCAGAAGAGCTCGCAAAAGAGTTTGAAGCAATCCTTTTAAAGGAAATTCTAAAAGAAGCCTTTAGACCCCTAATCAAAGACAAGAGTTTCTCTACGAGAATTTATTACGACGAGTTTATAGAAAGCGTTAGCAAAACCTTGGCTTCCGCAGGAGGAGTAGGTATAGCGAAATACATACTTGAAAATTTACATCCTCTCGGGAGCACTTACTCCCATAAGGCTTAGCCCGAGTCTAATGACCTTTTGAACCGCAACTATTAAAGCTAACCTTGAATACATCACCTCCTCCTTCATTCCGAGTATTCTGTGGTGGTTGTAGTAGTTGTGAAACTGGGAAGCAAGGTCTATAAGGTAGTAAGTAAGCAGGTGGGGTTCTCCCCTTTGAGTTATCTCAATAAGCTCGTCCTTAAACATTACGAGTTTTTTCATTAGTTTCTCTTCCACTTCTTCGCTAAGGTGCTTAAGGTAGCTCGCAAGCTCCTCAAGACTTACTTCCCTTTGGTATCTCTGTTTGAACTCCCTCAGTATGCCCGCTATGCGGGCGTGAGCGTATTGAACGTAGAATACGGGATTCTCCGAGCTCTTCTCTTTTGCTTTGTCAAGGTCAAAATCAAGGGGAGTGTCGCTTCGCTTGGTTAGGAAAATAAACCTCACCGCGTCTTGTCCCACTTCGTCTAAAAGTTCCCTAAGAGTTACGAAGTTCCCCGCACGCTTTGACATCCTAACTTCTACTCCCTCTCTAAAGAGCTTGACCATTTGAACCAGAAAAACCTCTAACCAGTCTTCAGGAATGCCAAGCATCTTAAGGGAAGCTTTAACTCTCGGTATATAACCGTGATGGTCCGCTCCCCAGACATTTACAACCTTTTGAAATCCCCTTTTAAACTTCTCGTAGTGATAAGCAATGTCAGAGGCAAAGTAGGTGTAAGTCCCATCGGAGCGCCTAACCACTCTGTCCTTTTCGTCTCCAAACTCCGAGGTCCTAAGCCAAAGAGCACCATCCTTCTCGTAAATGTATCCTTTCTCTTTAAGGAGATTTATAAGCTCCTCTACAAGTCCTTTGTCGTAAAGACTACGCTCGCTATACCAAACGTCAAACTCTACGTTCATAACCTCTAAGTCTCTTTTTATTTCCTCAAGCATCAGGTCAAGTCCAAAGTTAGCCGCAAGCTCCACAGCGTCCTTAGGAGCATACTTTTGCGTGTAGTAAAGTGGTAGGCTTCTTCCCTTTTCAAGAATCTCCCTTTGTAGCATAGTAAGGTTAGCTTCTTGAGGTCTGCAGAGCTTGTCTCCTATAAGCTCCCTGAGTTTTTGAGCCAATTCCTTTACGTACTCTCCCCTGTATCCGTCTTCGTTAAAGGTTTCTTGAATACTTTTGAAAAACTCCTCGTCCCTTTCGGGACAATCCTCAAGGTAGCGATAGAGAATAGAAAGTCCAAGAAGATAAACCTGTCTTCCCGCATCGTTTATGTAGTATTCCCTTACCACATCGTAGCCAAAAAACTTCAAAAGTCTTGCTATGGTGTCTCCTACGACCGCTCCCCTTCCGTGTCCAAGGTGAAGGGGTCCCGTAGGGTTTGCACTAACGAATTCCACCTGAACCTTTAGCCCTTTCCCAAGGTCTTCTTTAAAGTATTCCTCTCCAAGAAGTAAGATTTTTTTCGTTTCCTCTATTAAAAACTCCCTTGAGAAGTGAAAGTTTATGAATCCCTTTATTGCTTCAACCCTTTTAAAGCGTCTGTCTTCTGAGAGCTTCTGTGCTAACTCTTCTGCTACTTTTACGGGTGGTTTTTTTAGGTCTTTTGCAAGGAGAAAGGCGAGGTTCGTAGAAAGGTCTCCGTGGGCTTCTTCTTTGGGTCTTTCCACCTTCGTCTTTTCTGGAAGCTCTAAATCGTAGAGTTCCTTTAAAGTCTTTTGCAAGACTTCCAGTATTAAAGTCTTGGTAGTCATAGAGAAAAATTTTACTGTTATAATACTCTCTTTCGTAAGGAGGTAGGAAATGGCTGGCTGTGAGATTTGCGGAAAGAGACCAGTTGTGGGAAGAAGGGTTACCTTCTCGGGAGAAAGAAACAGAAGAATCTTTAAGGTTAATGTCCATAAAGTAAGAGTAAGACTTCCCGACGGAACGGTAAAGCGTATGTATGTCTGCACGAAGTGTTTAAAAGCTGGGAAGGTCCTAAAGGCTCCCAGAATTAAGAAAGAAGAAGCTTAATGGCGCTTCGCGTTCTTAGGTTTTTAACCGCGGGTGAAAGCCACGGCAAGGGTCTGACCGCAATACTTGAGGGTATTCCTGCAAACCTCCCCCTTAGTGAAGAAGACATAAACAAAGAGCTTGCAAGAAGACAAAAGGGCTACGGGCGGGGAGGGAGAATGAAGATAGAAAGGGACGCGGTCGAAATTCTGTCGGGCGTTCGCTTTGGGAAAACCCTCGGCTCTCCCATAGCGCTCTTTATTAAAAACAGGGACTGGGAAAACTGGAAAGAGAAGATGGCTATAGAGGGAGAACCTCCCGAGTCGGTAATTCCCTTTACCCGCCCCCGCCCGGGGCACGCAGACCTTGCGGGAGGACTTAAGTACAACCAAAGAGACTTAAGAAATGTTCTTGAGCGCTCCTCCGCACGGGAAACCGCAGCGCGCGTAGCGGTAGGGGCGATTTGTAAAAAGTTTCTCTCAGAGTTTGGGATTAAAGTAGGGAGCTTCGTCGTAAGTATTGCAAATAAAGAGCTTGAAGAGTTAAAAGACAAGAGCTACTTTGCAGATGAAAAAAAACTTTTAGAGCTTCACGAAAGGGCGGAAAACTCAGAGTTTCGCATTCCCTTTCCAGAGAAAGACGAAGAGTTTAAAAAACTCGTAGACGAGGCAAAAGAGAAGGGAGAAAGCCTTGGAGGGGTTTTTGAGGTTTTTGCGGTTGGCGTTCCTCCGGGGCTTGGCTCTCACATTCAGTGGGACAGGCGTATAGACGGAAGGATAGCCCAAGCTATGATGAGCATTCAGGCTATTAAGGGAGTAGAGATAGGACTTGGATTTGAGGCTTCAAGGCGCTTTGGCTCACAGGTTCACGACGAGATAGGTTGGAATAAAGAAAAGGGATTTTTCAGATACTCTAACAACCTCGGTGGAACGGAAGGGGGAATAACCTCCGGAATGCCCCTGATAGTCCGCGTAGCGATGAAGCCTATTCCTACTTTAAGGAATCCTCTAAGGAGTGTAGACATTAACACCAAGGAGGAGCTAAAAGCTGGGGTAGAAAGGACGGACATCTTAGCCGTTCCCGCTGCTTCAGTTGTGGGGGAGGCTATGCTTGCAATAGTTCTTGCGGACGCCTTCTTGGAGAAGTTTGGAGGGGACTTCTTAGAAGAAATTAAAGAAAGATTTGAAAGCTATCTTGAGTATTTAAAGAACTTCTGAAATAAATTATAAGGTATGGTAAGGCTAATTCTTAGCTTGATTTTTCTAATAGTAGCGGTAGCGTTTCCTTCTGACCGAAGCATCCCTTTCCTAAAGCCGAGCTTTCTGAACTTAAAGGAAGACCTTGAAGAGGCAAAGAAGGAGGGTAAGTACCTCTTTTTAATGTTTGAGGAAGAGGGTTGTCCCTTTTGCGACAAGATGAAAAGAGTAACCTTTCAGGACCCAAAGGTAAAGGAATACTTTAGTAAGCACTTTTACATGGTAATCGTAGATAGAAGGGGTAGCAACCCAGTTGTGGATTTCAGCGGTAAGCAAATAACGGAAAAGCAGCTTGCCATGGATTACAAGGTTCGTGGAACTCCTGTCTTTGTCTTTGTAGACCACGAAGGGAAAACAATCTTAAGGGTTATAGGCTACATTCCCCCCGAGGAGTTCTTGCTTATGGGTAAGTTCGTAGCGGAGGGGCACTACAAAAACATGAACTTCTTCCAGTTTAAAGAAAAATATAAAAAATGATTTTTCTGTTTTTAGCTTTAATTACCTTTGGTTTTTCTTTGGAGGTCAGTCTAAAAGAAGCAATAGAGCTTGCCTTAAAGAACAACAGCGAACTCAAGAAGTTTGAAAGTATTCTAAAAGCCAGAGATTACGAGGAAAAGCTAAAACTTTTTGAACGATTTTCTCCCAAGGTTGAAATAGAGGCTGACAAGGACCAGCTTCAGCTCGTAGCGCAATTGCTTCTTTTGGAGTTTGGAAGAAAAGCCCACGCAATAAGAGCGGAAAAGTACAGAAAACTCCTTGCTGAAGAATACCTAAGGGAGTTTAAAAACTTACTTCAACTTGAGGTAGCAAAGCTATATGTAAAGCTTCAGCTCCTTGAGCACAAAACCCAAGAGCTCAGAGAGAGAATGGCTGTAGCTTTCGTTCGGTTTGACAGAGAGCGGCAGAAGTTAGAGCTTGGCCTTTCTGACCCGGTAAGAGTAGCCGAGTGGGAGAAGACATACAGAAGTTTTAGGAGTCAGCTTTTTGAAGCCCAAAAGGAATACAACGAAACCCTCTACAGACTAAAGCGCTACATGGGAATAGACCTAACAAAGCCCCTAACCCTAAAGCCGATAAGCTTCAAAGTAGACGAAAACCTAACCCTTGACGAGAAGAAGCTATTAGAGAGGCTTTCCGAAAACTTTAAACTAAAACAAAAGAGCTTAGAAGTAGCCTATTACGAAGAGCTTGAAAGAGGAGAGGCAACGCTGTTTAAGCCCGAGGTCTACTTAACGGGAAGGTTTAAGTACAACTACGAAGGGGAAAGAAGTGAGGACTTAAATGCTATTTTAAGCGTTCCTATCTTTGACCCTACGGTTCAATACAGGGTAAAGAGCATAAAAGAAGTAAAAACCTCACTACTCTTTGAAAAGGAATACATAGCCCAGCAAGTAAAAGAAAGGATTCTGACCTTTCCTTACCTGTGGGACGAGCTTATAGAGAGGTACAAGTTTGCAAGGACTAACATGAACTGGGCGAAGATTAACTTAGACCTTCAGCGCTCAAAGTACGAGCTTGAGCTTGCCTTTGACCTTGGTTATGCTATGGCGGACTATACCCAAGCGGAATACGAGCTAATAAAAGCGGAGACGGACCTTCTTTTGCTTCTTATGGAGGTCTATCACACCTTAGGCCTTGAACCTATAAGGGCTCTTAAGCCCGAAAGGGAGTTCTTTAAAGAGAGAGTAGAATTTTAAAATAAGGACTTATGAAGAGCCGTTCAACGACTATTTTGGCGGTAAGGAGAAACGGAGTAACCGCGGTAGGGGGAGACGGACAGGTTACCTTGGGAAGCTCAGTTATAAAACACGGAGCAAGGAAAATAAGAAGGCTATACCACGATAGGGTTATCGTAGGCTTTGCGGGAAGCGCTGCAGACGGGCTTGCTTTAATGGAGAGACTGGAGGCTAAGCTTGAAGAATTTAGAGGAAATCTTATAAAGGCTGCGGTTCAGCTCGCAAAGGACTGGCGAACGGACAAGTACCTAAGAAGATTAGAAGCCCTGCTTTTAGCGGTAGACAAAGAACACATGCTCCTTATTTCGGGAAACGGAGACATAATAGAGCCCGACGAGCCCGTTCTCGCCATAGGCTCGGGAGGAGACTACGCAAGAGCTGCAGCCCTTGCCCTATACAGAAATACGGATTTGTCTGCAAGGGAAATAGTAGAAAAGTCTCTAAAAATAGCCTCCGAGATATGCATATACACCAACGACAGGTTCATTATAGAAGAGATTTAGAAGATATGTTGTAATTATTGATTACTCTTCAAACTATTTAGTGCTTTCAAAAATCCGTCAACATTTCCAACAGAAAGAACTACTTTTCTCCAATAAGAATTTTTTCTTTCTATTTCAATACATTTTCCGTGATGATAGACGAAATATAAAATTTTATTCCAGAGGTCTATTCTTAGACCCCAACCAACCCACCAGGGAACTTTCTCTACGATTTTTATACCGACAATGTCCGAAATAGGAATTTCATACTTTATAGGACAAAAATAAGCTTCTATTCTATCTTTATAAACCTTGAAACTCATAGGGAAGAGTAATCTATAAGATTTCTCTTCATAAATAGGCTTCTTCTCATCCTTCATAAGCCTATTTATCTTTAGTTGCTGAGCTATAGCCCTCCCCATTCTATTAAGACCTACCAAAAGAAAACGCATAATTTAAAATATTATTTTGGTTAGGAAGGGTGGCCGAGCGGTCGAAGGCGCGGCGCTGGAAACGCCGTGTGCCCCGTTTGGGGCACCGAGGGTTCGAATCCCTCCCCTTCCGCCATTCATTCCCATGAGGGTAAGAATTGGAACGCGCAAAAGCAAGCTCGCCCTTTGGCAGGCAAACTACGTAAAGGAGTTCTTAGAAAAAACTTGGGGCGTTGAAGTTGAGCTCGTAAAGATAACCACAACGGGAGACAAGATAACCGATGTTCCCCTTGCCAAGATAGGTGGAAAGGGACTATTCGTAAAGGAAATAGAAAAAGCCCTTATGGAGGGAGAGATAGACCTTGCGGTCCATTCCTTAAAAGATGTCCCCACGGTTCTCCCAAAAGGCTTAACGCTGGGAGCAATAACCAAGCGAGAGTTTCCCTACGATGTTCTCATTTCAAGTAGCGGAAAAACCCTAAGAGAGCTTCCCCAAGGCGCTAAGATTGGGACCTCTTCCCTAAGAAGGCAGGTTCAGATAAAGAGAGTAAGAAGGGACTTAGTAGTTGAAGTTCTAAGGGGGAACGTAGATACGAGAATGCAAAGGCTGAAAGAGGGAAAGTACGACGCTATAGTGCTTGCCTATGCGGGAGTAAAGCGTATGGGCTACGAGAACGAGATTACTGAGATTCTTGACTACTTTATTCCCGCGGTAGGACAGGGGAGCTTAGCTATAGAAATAAGGGAGGACGACGAGAGAATAAGGAAATTAATAGAGCCCCTAAACCACGAAGAGAGTTACATAGCTGCTGTTTGTGAAAGGGCTTTCTTGCGAGAGCTTGAAGGGGGCTGTCAGGTTCCCATAGGTGCCTTTGCAGAGGTAGTGGACGGAAAACTACGAATAAAGGGCTTTATATCGGATTTGGAGGCAGAAAGATTTATAGAAGACTTTGCGGAAGGAAGCCCCCAAAATCCCGAAGAGGTAGGGAAAGAGCTTGCTCGCAAACTCCTTTCCAAAGGTGGCAAGGAAATCCTTGAAGAGATTTATTCTTCCCAATGAGGTTTTACGGCTTTCATGTTCTTTCCCCCGAAGAAAACATGAGGCTTGACGAGGAGTTGTTTTTAGAGTTAGAAAAGGGAGCGATTGAACCTACTTTTAGGATTTACGAGTGGAGCGAGCTTTGCGTCAGTATAGGAAGACATCAAGAGCCAAGGGACTTTCCAATAAAGGTCGTTAGGCGTCCTACGGGGGGCGGGGCACTCCTTCACGGATGGGACATAAGTTTTGCAATAGTTGACTACAAAGAAAGGTGGGGTAAAAGCTTTTTGGGGATTTATAGAAATTTGGCTAAAAGGTTCGTTGAGCTATTTAATGAGCTTTCCGTTGAGCTTAAACTGGTAAAGAACAAAAGTTATAACCTTGACCAATACTTTTGCTTTTTCTTTCCCACCTTTGGAGAGCTGAAAACTAAGGAGGGAAAGAAGCTCGTTTCTATTGCGATGAGGGAAGGCAAAAGGGCCTTTTTAGCCCACGGAAGCGTATACCTTAGGTTTGACTACGATTTGGCTTCCCACATTCTTGGGATAAAGAAAGAAGACCTAAGGAGCAGGATAACGAGCTTAGAGGAGCTTGGAATAAGCAAAGAGAGCTTTGTAGAGCTCCTTTTATCTAAAATCATTAAGTGATGAGGGTAGTGCATGTTCTAAAGGGAGACCCCTTTTCTTGGAAGGCTCACGAAGCCCTTAGGGTAGCCACCGCAACCGCTATAAACAACGAGACCTACTTCGTATGCATAAGGGACGGGGTTTATGTCCTTACCAAATGGGAGCCAGAAAGGCTTGGCATAGAGCCCTTTGACAAGTTCTGGGAAACCGCACAGTTAATAAACTTAAAAATCGTTGCGGAAGAAGAAGCCTTAAGCGATAGGGGAATATTCAAAACAGACCTTGCGGTTGAAAATGTAGAAGTAAAGCCTTCAGAGGAGATAAAAGAGCTCTTGGAGGAAGTGGACTGTGTCTTCGTCTGGTGATTTGAGGTTTTTAATAGTAGGCGTTGGAGCCATAGGGAGTGTCTATTTGACCTTTTTAACCAAAGCGGGCTACCAAGCGGTTGGCTTGGTCAAGAAGGGTAAGAGAATTGACAGGATAAGAGTTGAGGGAATATGGGGAGAGTTTGAAACCCCCGTAAAGACCTTTGATTCTGTAGAAGAAATCCCCTTCACTCCTGACATCATTATTATCTCCGTAAAGTCCTACGATACGGAAAGTGCCTTAGAAACTGTGGAGCCTATCCTTGGGGAAAACACCTATCTGATGATAGCCCAAAACGGATACGGAAATTACGAAAAGGCTGTGGCAAAGTTCGGAGAAGGAAAGGTTATTCTTTCCCGAATAATATTTGGTTCTAAGGTTTTAAAGCCCGGCCATGTAAGGATAACCGTTAGTGCGGACGACGTAGTCGTAGGAGACCCTTCGGGAAAGATAGAGGAAGGATTTTTGATAGAGCTAAGCAAGACCTTTACGAAGGCGGGAATCCCTACGCGCTACGACGGGGAAGTTTATAAGTATCTTTGGGACAAGATAATTTACAACTGTGCGTTAAATCCCCTTGGTGCGCTTTTTGAGGTGAATTACGGGGCTTTGGCGGAAAATCCCTACACTCGCGAGCTTATGGACAGGGTCATTGAAGAGGCCTTTGAAGTGGCAAAAGCTGCTCAAATCCCCTCCTTTTGGAGCTCGGCCGAAGAGTATAAAAAGGTCTTTTACGAAAAGCTTGTTCCACCCACCGCAGCCCACTATCCTTCCATGTTGGAAGACATAAAGAAAGGAAGGACTGAGATAGACGCACTCAACGGGGCAATAGTAGAGCTTGGAAAAAAGTTTGGAATTCCCACTCCCACGAACGAGTTTATAACGAATATGGTAAAAGCAAAGGAAAGGTTTTCACTCAACCTTAAGAACGCTCAAGAAGGCCTCTTGGGGTAGCTGAACCTTACCAAACTGCTTTAACCTCTTCTTTCCTTCCTTTTGGTTTTCTAAGAGCTTTTTCTTTCTCGTGACGTCTCCCCCGTAACACTTTGCGGTAACGTTAGCCCGCAAGGGAGGTATTCTTTCGGAGGCTATTACCTTTCCACCCTTTGCAACCTGTATGTGAACCTCAAAGAGCTGTCTTGGTATGGTTTCTTTTAGTTTTTCCGCTATCTTTCTGGCAAACTTTTGGGCTTTGTCCCTGTGGACTATAAAAGAGAGCGCATCAACGGGCTTTTTGTTTATGAGAACGGTTAGCTTAATGAGGTCTGAGGGTCTATAGCCTATAAACTCGTAATCGTAAGAGGCGTATCCCCGGGATAGGGACTTTATCTTGTCGTGAAAGTCTACTATTATCTCCGCAAGGGGCATCTCGTATTCTAAGTAAGCGGTTTTGGGGTCAAGGTAGCTTAAGTTCTTCTGAATTCCTCTCTTTTCTTGGCAGAGCTGCATTATAGGTCCAACGTATTCCTTTGGAGTGATAATGGTTACGAGAACGTAGGGCTCTTCGGTGCTTTCTATTAGTCCCGCATTGTCGGGAAAGTCTGAAGGATTTCTCACCTCTATCTCTTCTCCCGTAAACTTCTTCTTTACCTTATAAATAACGTTTGGAGCGGTGGTTATTATCTTTACGCCGTATTCCCTTTCAAGCCTCTCTTGGACTATCTCCATGTGAAGCAGTCCAAGAAATCCAACGCGAAATCCCATTCCAAGGGCTGGGGAGCTTTCGGGCTCGTAAACTATCGCTGCGTCGTTTATCGCATACTTTTCTAAGGCGTCTCTTAGCTCCTCGTAGGTGGTCTCTTCAGCGGGATAAATTCCAGCGAAAACCATAGGCTTTACAGGCTTAAATCCCGGAACGGGTTCCTTTGCAGGGTTTCTAGCAAAGGTTATCGTATCCCCTATTCTTATGTCCCTTACGTCCTTTATAGAAGCGGCTATGTAGCCTACGTCTCCTGCAGAGAGTTTCTCAAATTTGGTCATCTTGGGCGTTTGGGCTCCCACTTCGGTAACTTCGTAAGTCTTTCCCGTGGACATGAGCATTATCTCGTCTCCGGGTTTTACCTCCCCGTCAAAGATTCTCACGAACGCAACCGCTCCCCTGTAGGGGTCGTAGTAGGAGTCAAAGATTAGAGCCTTTAGGGGCTTAGTTGGGTCTCCTTTTGGAGGTGGAATTCTCTTTACTATAGCCTCCAAGATTTCTTCTATACCTATTCCTTCCTTTGCGGAGGCGAGAATAGCCTCTTCTGGGTCAAGTCCAAGGACTTCCTCTATCTGCTTCTTAACTCTATCTATGTCCGCGGAAGGGAGGTCTATCTTGTTTATAACGGGAATTATCACCAGGTCCTGTTCAACCGCCTTCCAAAAGTTTGCTACCGTTTGAGCCTCAATTCCTTGAGAGGCATCTATTAAAAGGAGTGCTCCCTCGCAAGCCGCAAGTGCCCTTGAAACCTCGTAAGAGAAGTCCACGTGTCCGGGCGTGTCTATTAAGTGGAGTTTGTAAGTATTTCCATCTTTTGCCTTGTAAAACATTCGGACAGCTTGCATCTTTATGGTTATTCCCCTCTCCCTCTCTATTTCTAAGGTGTCAAGGATTTGTTCCCTTTTTTCCCTTTCCGTTATCGCTCCCGTGTATTCCAGTAGTCTGTCTGCGAGGGTGCTTTTCCCGTGGTCAACGTGGGCGATTATACAGAAGTTCCTGATTTTGTCTAGCTCCATGTTTTATTAAATTACTTCCCTTAAGCCTTGCTAACAACTTCCTTAAGGCTTTCTATTATGTAGAGAATTTCCTCTTCGGTTAAAAAGGGGTGAAGGGGTATAGAGAATACTTCCCTTTTAAAGCGCTCCGCATTTGGAGTTGGAAGGTGCTCCGTATTTCTGAGCTCGTGAAGCAGGTAAGTGTAGTAAATCCTTGCGTCAATCCCCTTAGACTGAAGGTGCTTGACTATTTCGTCCCTTTTGGGATGTCTTAAGGTATAGAGGTGATAAACGTGATAAGCGTGGCTTCTTTCCTTTGGGATTACGAAGTGGTCTTTAAAGTTGTCGTTATAAATGTGGGCTATGTTTCTTCTCCTTTCGTTTCTTTCTTTTAGTTTCCTTAGCTGGAGCGTTCCTATGGCTGCCTGAAACTCCGTGATTCTGACGTTAAAGGCTGGATGCTCTCCAAAGTAAATCCACTTTTTTACCTCCTCAAATATCTCGTCGTGATTCGTGGTGAGGGCTCCCCCTTCTCCCATTGGGACGTTTTTTGATGCGTAAAAACTAAAAGCCGCCAGATGTCCCCAAGCTCCTACCTTTTTGCCTTTAAACTCCGCTCCGTGGGCTTGGGCACAGTCCTCTAAAACGAAAAACCCGTACTTTTCGGATAAAAACATTACGCTTTCCATGTCCGCGGGCTGTCCGTATAGGTGAACTGGAATAACTACCCTTGGTTTGTATTTCTTTGCCGCATCCTCAAGCTGGTTGAGGTCTATAGTGTAATACTCGTCAACGTCTACGGTTATCGGCGTTCCTCCTGCGAGCAAAACTGCATCAACAGTAGCCATAAAACTCATCGCTGGGACTATCACCCTTTCACCTTTACCTACTCCGAGAGCTTTTAGACCTATGTAAAGGGCAACGGTTCCCGAGCAAAGGGTTACGCAGTGCTTGACCCCGAGAAAGCTCGCAAACTCCTCCTGAAAGGTTTCCGTCCAGCCGTTTCTCGTAATCCTTTTGCTTTCTAATATCTCTATAACCGCCCTTTTTTCCTCTTCGGAAAACTGAAGCTCTACTATAGGTATGTGCATAGAAAAGAATTCTACCCTTAAAATTCTTTTACTCCCGAGCTAAAGGTAGTTTATAATTTTACTTTGCCCAAGGAGGCGATTATGCGACACTTGGTTTTTGAGCGTCTTTTTAAAAACTTCTCAAGGGAGGATAGGAAATGGCAAAAACCCTCGGACTGCATATCCTAGCGGACCTTTACGGAGTAGAAGCGGAAAAGATTGACCGCGTAGAAGATATCAGAGAGCTCCTTGAAGGAGCTGTTAAGCACGCCAACCTCACCAAAATCTCCTCTCACTACTACCAGTTTCAGCCCCACGGCGCTACTGGAGTAGTCCTCCTTGCGGAAAGCCACATCTCCATCCACACTTGGCCCGAATACGGAATAGCCACCATTGACGTTTACACCTGCGGAGACCCCTCCAAGGCTTACAAGGCAATGGACTACATAGTCTCTAAGCTTTCCCCCACCAGAGTTGACAAGCAGGTTCACGACAGGGGAATTCTTGAAGAAAAAGAGGAAACGGAAGAGCTCCGAAGTATGCTCCTTAAAGTTTAACATTTCTTCCTTCCCTTTTTCTACAATCTACTCTTATGAAAGTATTACTGATTTTTTATGAAGATTTGGTTAAGAACAAACAGGAGATTCTCTCTTTAATGGAAAAAAATTTCAAGGCGATAAAAAGGTTTTTTGGGATAGACACTGTGTATGCGAGCATAACCTCAAGTTTTTTGGAGGTTTTCAACCTGTTTCCCGACATATGCCTTATAAACAATCTAAGGGGAACTATAAACTACGGAATATATAAAGGTCTTAGAAAGCTAAAGGATAACGATGTCGTTATTATAGATGCGGGAAAGGAAATTAAGGAAAGTGTAGTGAGAAAGACATTCCTGAGCGACAAGCCCTACCTTTTCCTAAAAGACGGGGATTGGTACGGTATTGCTTTCGTCCCAAGAAGGGAAGTTTATTACGTTATTAAAAGTTTTGAAAAGAACCCTGAAAAGGGTATAATGGAAGCTTTTAACTTCTTAAAAAAAACTTATGGCATAGACTACGAATTAGTTGATATAGATACACTAAATGGTTGACCCAGACATTCTACTAATAGCCTTCGTTGAGACCGTTGAGGGCGTCAAAGGCTTAGTAGGAGACAGGGGAGCAAGCGCAATTCTGCGCGAGGCTGGAAGACACAGCGGACCACGGCTTTTAGAAAGCCTCATAGGAAAGCTTCCCGAGGTCTTAAACAAGGAAAACGCTCTAATTAGAACCTGTCTTATAATGGAGGAGCTCGGATTTGCGGAGAAAGTAAGCTTAGAAGAGGGAAAAATAGTTTTAAAAAACGACATATTCACGGAGGCTTTGAGAGAGGAAGTAAGCCCCAATTCTCCAATAGTCTCCTTTTTAGCGGGATTGATTGAGGGATTTGTGAGTTTTATGTCTGAAGAAAAAATAGTCCTAAAACCAATAAGTGCCCAAAAGGGACTGGTAGAGTTTACTTACTCCTGATAAAGCTTCTTTCAAACTCCCTTAATACTTCAGATATAAGCTCGTTGGATACTAAGAAGTGCTCCTCCTTTATCCTTACCCTGTCTCCAATTTCAAAGAACTCCCTTACGTGCTCTGGAATAAATCTCTCGTACTCCTTAGGAAGGCCTTCAGTAAGCCTGAGAGCAAGCATTATTCTTTCCTTTTCTTTTTCTACTTCGTCAAGCTTGACTTTGTGCTCTACAGGCTTTTGCCCTTTTCTTAAAAAATCTTGATACTTTAAGATGCTTCTCGTGTTTCCGTATCTTTCCTCACCCACAAACCCCCAAGCGGACACCCCAAAACCCAAAAACTCTTCCATTTTCCAGTAAAGTAAGTTATGTCTGCACTCCCAACCTTCTTTTGCCCAATTTGAAATCTCGTACCTTTTAAAGCCAAGCTCCTTTAAACCCTCCGATATAAAAGCGTGCATCTTGGTAAGTTCTTCTTCAGAGGGAACTCCTACCCTACCCCTTAGAATCTCTTCACCCAAAGGGGTCTCTTCGTAGGGAGTCAGAAGATACCAAGAGAGGTGCTTAAGGGGTAGGCTTGAGACTGCCTTTAGGTCCTCTTCCAAATCCCTTAAAGTCTGCCCACTCCAACCAAAGATTAGGTCTACGCTAAGGTTTTCTATTCCAGAGCTAAAGGCACTTTCTATGCATTCGTAAGTATCTTTAACGCTGTGTCTTCTTCCAAGAGCCTTTAAGCCCTTTTCCGTAAAACTTTGCCCGCCGATGCTAATGCGGTTTACTCCAAGCTCTCTAACTTCTTTAAACTCCTTCTTCCTATAAGTTTCGGGATTGCACTCAATCGTTATCTCTTTTACCGAAGAAAGTCCAAAAACCCTGTCAAGCTCCTCAAGGACTTTCCCTATTTCCTTTGGTTTCAACAAAGTTGGAGTTCCTCCCCCAAAGTAAACGGTTTCAATCCTCGTAGGAGCGTCCTTATACAGGGAAATTTCTTTTTTTAAAAGTTCTAAGTAATCCTCCCGCGAAATAGGGGAATTGGTCAAAGAGAGAAAGTCACAATAGGGACACTTGTAGGAGCAAAAGGGGATGTGAATGTAAACACCTTTGACCATGGATTTTAAGATAATAATGTAAGCTATGGGTGCAGACCCGAGGAATGCGGGAAAAGACAGAGGAAATCTCCAGATGGAGCTCAAGAACTTGCTAACTTCTGCCCGTCTTAGAAAAATTGAATACGAGGCGATTATTGAGGATTTAGAACTTGACGAGCTAAAGTACGACCTTTTTGAATACAAACAGCTCTTAGAAGTTCAGGTAAAGCCTTACTTAGAAAGAGCTTACTGCGAAGGGAACGAGGAGCTCATCGGCATGGCTGAAGAGATTAAAGGGATTTACGAGGAGATAATAGACATGATAACCAGCAGAATAAACGAACTCTCCGGTAAATGAGAAAGGTTTTTATCTCTCTTGCGGAGCGCTCCGCCTCTAATTACATTTACGAGATTTTTAAAGAGGGATTTGAGGACTACGAATTAGTGGGATTAACCGACGAACGCTTAGAGCGTATAGGCATAAAAAGTGTGGGAAGATACGAGGAGATTTCGGTAATAGGTATTACGGAAGCCCTTAAGGTTATTCCAAAGTTCCTAAGACTCTACAAAAAGATACTTGAGGAGGTTAAAAACGCTGATGCCCTAATTCTTTGCGACGCTCCCGCACTTAACCTAAAACTCTTAAAAGACGCAAGAAAGCTCGGAGTCAAAAGGATTATATACTTCATCTCCCCGCAGGTGTGGGCTTGGAAGCCCCAAAGGGCTAAAGTAATAGGAAGTTTGGCAGACCACCTAATCGTAATCCTTCCTTTTGAAAGGGATATTTACAGAAACTTTCCAGTAAAGGTTCACTACGAAGGCCATCCCCTTGTAGACCTCGTAAAACCCGTAAAAACGAAGGAAGAGTTTCTAAAGGGCTTCAAAAAACCCACCCTCCCTATTTTGCTCGGAAGTAGAGAAAGCGAAGTAAAGAGACACGTAAAGCTTTTTAAAGATACTATAGCAGATTTCCAAAAAAGCTACGAGCCCGTAGCTCCCACCTTTAGCGCTTACGAAAAAGAGATAAAAGAAAACCTCGGAATAAAGACCCTTACTTACGAAAAGGCCTCTTACGACTGCTTTTATTACTCGGAGTTTTCAATAATAGCTGTTGGTACAGCCTCCTTAGAGGCGGGAATAGCCCAAAATCCCCACCTCGTTTATTACAAAGTGAGTCCTATAACTTACTTTATCGGAAAAAGACTCGTGAAAGTCCCTTTTGTCAGTCTCGTTAATATCTTACTTGGAGAAAGAGTAATTCCCGAACTCTTACAACCAAGGGCAAAAGAAATATTAAAAGCCTTTGAAGAAGCATACGAAAACAGAGAAAAAATACGCGAAAAGTTAGCAGAGCTAAAGGAATTGCTGGGAAGAGAAGGAGTTATAAACAGACTGAGAAACCTCTTTTTGGACCTACTCCGTTAGTTTTATCCAAGTATATAGGTAGTAAAAGTTCTCGTTTAGTGCTCCCGACATTTTAACCCCTTGTTCCAACACCTCCCCGTTAAACTCTTTTCTGACTGCTTCTCTGAATTCCACTATAACCGGGTCTGCCACTTTGGGAGCATATACAGTAGTAGCAATCTTTTCCTCGTCTAACTTAACCGCTGAGCCAAGAAGGTAATCTTTGCAGAAAAACAGGTGTTTATTCCCCTCTTTCTTTTCCTCTAAGGAAGGACAGAACTTTTTTAGAAACTCTCTCGTAAAGTCAGCCACCCTCTGAAGCGTAGCCATTTTCACACACCCCTACGGCTTTAACTTCTCCCCTTTCGGTTTCGTAGACTTCTCCTTCCTTAAATTTAGCCCTGAGTAAATATCCAAGGGCGTAGCTTTCTTTTGGAGAGACTGAGGTTATAAGGCCTATTTCCTTTCCGTCCTGAAGGATTTTTTCTTCTTCTTTTACCGGCTTTAAAACCTCAAACCTTACGAGGGCTCTTGGCGTTCTTCCCCTAAAGTAAACGCGGGCTATCGCTTCTTGTCCTACATAACACCCTTTGTTCATACTTATGGCATACTTCAAAACCCCAGCTTCTAAGGGTGAAAATCCCTCACGAAGCTCCTTACGAATCTTTGGAACGCAGTTTCTTATCCGAATAGCTTCAAACTCCTCTTCAGTAATCCTATCCTCTTCTTTTAGTAGTTTTTTTACTTCTGCTAAATTTCCTATAAGGTCGTATCCCTCTGCCTTTATGCGGAGGGGATTCCTCGCTACGAAAAATCCCTCTAATTCCTTTACTTCGTAGTCGTTCAAAGATACTCCTAAGATTTCTTTAACGAAGTTTTCGGAATCCTCTCCGAAGATAAATAGGTGTTCGCACTCTGGCGTTAGGTCCTCAAAGTATACCTTGAGAGAGAGTTTAAGCCGGTTAAATTCGTTTATTATTACTTTTGCTGGTTCTTCCGTATCCAAGAGGTAGTAATCCTGCAGTCTGTAGACGAAGAAGTCCGCTATGGGTTGGCCGTTTTGCCTTAGCCATAGGTTGTAGTTAAAGGTGTAAGGCTTTAGAGACTTTATGTCGTTAGTAAGAAGGCTGTGAAGGAAGTGGGTGTGCTCCTCTGGAGCTACTAATCCCTTCATCAGTGTCCTTACGGGCTTTCCGTAAACCTTTATCTTGCTTCGCTTTAGCTCTATCCACTTCATAGCCAATACATAATATCGCCTTCTTTTTGAGCGGGTTCTATGCCTCTTAGCAGTAATTTCGTAATTTTGTCCGCATAATGGGTCGTTGCGGGAAGTTTTATAGGCTGGAAGGAGGAGTAGTTCATTAAGGTAAGGCTAAGAACCTGAGAAGCAAGGGTCTCAATGGGAAGCTCTCCGTATACTTTCCGTATCCTGAGTGGCTGGTGAGTACCTAAATAGATGTTGTTGTATGTTGCCAGTATAAGCGTGTTTTCGTTTAACTTGTAGTAACTTCCCTTTATTCTGTTGCCTTCTTTTGGAAAGATTCTCGGATTTTGGCGCTTTATTACCTCAACGAGCTCAATCTCGTAGTTAAACTCTTTAGCAAAGCGAATAAAGTTTTCTACCTCGTCTCCTTGAAACCACCCGTCCCTGTGGATAACTAACCTTGAGCCTTCTTTTACTTTCATTTCTCTAAGCGTTAAGAATAGCTCTTGAATCGCCCTTTTAGACACGCTCTCACCAAAGGCGGTTTCTGAAAGGAGTTTGTACTTCAAAAAGGTCCCGTCCTTTGCAAAGATTTTCGTAAAGGCTCCCACATTTACCGTTTTCCCCCTCGTTATCCTACTTAGGTCTATACCCAAGAAGTAGTCCGCACCCTCTATTCCTCCGTTTATCTTGTAGGGAATGTTTCCCGTTTTAGCCATAATCTGCTCCGCTACGTTAAGGAGAATAAACTCCCACCCTCTTGCTGGCTCTTTTCTAAGGGTGGTGTTCAGAATTATTTGGGAAGGTATCATGCGTTCAAGAAGTCTTCTTTTTATGTAATCGTAAAGCAGAACTTCTTCCGTGTAAGGGTCTACTCTTCCGTACTCTTCCAAGAAAACGATAACGAGCTCAATGTCTTTCACTTCCTCCAAAAGGTTTGTGAGTTCTTTAAGGGCTTCTATTCTTTTTTTCGCTACTATACGCTTAGTTTCTTTTACTTTTAAGCTTATTCCCTTAGAATTCAAAAACTCCGTTAGCTCTTCTAAAAATTTCTTCCTGTTAAAATTTAGCTGTTTGTCGTCCATTTTATCTATTGCAAGAATAAAAGTGGAAATGTTTGGATTTTTTACGAAGGGCTTTAAGTGTTTTAAAAATTTTTGCATGTTCGTTTCTATTTTCGTCGTTTTTCCTTGGGCATCTATTAGCGTATCGTTAAACTCAATTATTCCTTCCGCTTTTTCCTCTTTCGTACTTACTTCCAGTCCCCAGTGTTTTAAAAGGGCAATGTATTTCCTAAGAACTACCCTTATGGTTTTTAGTCTGTTTTCGGGCCTTAACCTTACTCTCTTGACTATCTCATTTACGGCTTCATCACCTGCGGTTTCAAAGTCTACAACTATGTGAAGCACACTTGCTGGATAAGCGTAGCCGTTTTCAAGGAAAACGACGAAAGCCCTTTCAAAAAATTCGTAGTCGTTCAGGAGCTTTTCCCAGTGCTTCTTAGTAATTTTCTCAGTAGATTGCAGAAGCATATTTTGGACAAACGCCCTTCCTAAGTCCTTAGCCCTCTTAATCTCTTTAGCCTTACTCGTAAAATCTTGATTACGGGGCTTTAGTTTAAATGTATTAAAGTTTTCGTTATTGACCTTTCCCTCCTCTAACAACTTTTGCAAACTTTTTTGAAGAATAAGACGGAATCTAAAGTCTAACATTAACAGAAAGTCGTCGTTTTTTCTAAAAACTCTCTCTATAAAGTATGGTATAAGAACTATCTCGCCAAGTCTTCCTTTTACTTTTGGATTGAAATTTTTAACGTAATCCTCTACAAATTTCCTGTGAATTTCGTGAGCTTTTACCATATCCCTTATAAATTCTTGAACCTCTTCTTCGTTTAAAAAGCCATCCAGTCTTTCTATACCTTTGTTTTCTAAAATAAATACCTCTCTCTCGCTCAAACTAATCTCTACGGGTTCGTCTTCAACCGTTCCAAAAACGAAAAAACTACCCTTTCTCTGTATAACGGGTAGGTTGTATCGCTTAAAAAGTCTGTATCTCAACCTATTTAAAGTTTTTCTATCCTCAACGGGAATTACGGGGTCAAATCTCGTAAACTCCTTTCCTTTTATGTGAGGCGTAATTTTGTATAGATTCAGAAAACTCTCACTCATACTACTTTACCTCTTTAAGCTACACCCAGCTCCCCACTTTAAAAAATCCTTTATTATCTTAGCGTGGTCAAAGACGAGCTTATCTAAGGGAATCTCCTCAAGTTTAAAAACCCTAACCCTTTTTGCGTCGCTACCCGCTTTTGGCTCTCCAGAGGCATCTCCTATCCACACCACCGAGACTACATGAGCCCTCGGGTCTCTGTTTGGGTCAGAATACACGCCAAGGAGTCCCACGAGCTCCACCTCCAAGCCAACTTCCTCTTTTATCTCCCTTCTTGCTGCATCTTCTACTCTTTCCCCTACCTCTACGAAACCTCCCGGTATAGCAAGCCCAAGGGGTGGATTCATTCTTTCTATCAGCACTATTCCTTTAAACCTTTCTCCATCCCAAAGCCTGACTATAACATCTGTTGCAAGTAGTGGCGTTCTTATGTCCATTTCAATTAAATAAATAATACAGCGTGGAGTTTAAGGACTTAAGGGACTGGATTAAAAAGTTAAAGGAGTTTCAAAAGGAAGCAGTAATCCTCGTTGAAGGAAAAAACGACAAAAAAGCTCTTGCCAAATTTTCTATAAAAAACGTTCTTGACCTTTCTGGGAAAAGGTATGGGGACTTAATAGACCTTTTGGAGGGAAAAACGGAAAAAGTTGTTTTGCTTTTTGACCTTGACCCCCACGGCGAAAGGATAAACCAAAAGATAAAGGAGCTTTTAATCTCACAGGGCTTTGAAGTTATAGAGGATTTCAGGAATTTTCTCAAAAAGTTAAATATAATTCATATAGAGGATTTAAATGGAGAAGGTTAAGCGTTTAAAAACTCTTGAGAAGCTCCTCGTATACGACAGGCTTTTGAGATTTTCCATTGACCTTCTAACCGGAATAAAGGAAGAGTTAAAGGCGGACATTGAAGAAACGAGACTGATAGCCGAATCAGTCTTAGATAAAGAAGAAAGCAAAAAGGTAGAGAACTTCCTCCTTAAGATTGAGGAGCTGTTTTTATTAAAGACTGACGAGGTTTTAGACCACATTTACGACGAGTATGAGGTCTTCAACTTTGAGATAACCTTCCTCTCCGCAATCCCCGAGGAGATTGAAAGGGAGCTTGAAAGACTAAATCTCGTAGAGACTATAAATACAAAACTCCAACTACTTATAGAGATTTTAGACGAAGTATTTTGTTTAGTTCCAGCCGAGAACGAGAGGATAAAAATCGTTCTTACACCCTTCAGAGTTTACAAAGAACTCCTTTTACACGCAGTTGATTTCAATAAAAAGTTTGAAAAAGTTTAATTTTGGCTTAAAATTTCTTTTAAAGGAGGTTTGAAATGGCAAGGCGCAAGAAAGCAGGACCAAAGTACAGAAAGATTGTCGTTTCAGTTCCAAAGAGCATTTATTACATACTCCTTGGAATAGCTCAGGGTGACGAAAAGAAGCTTAGCAAACTAATAAGGGGAATTATAGAAGACAAATTCGCAGAATCTACCGTTGAAGAGCTTCAAATGTATCTAACGAAACCCGAAAGGGAAGAAAAAGAAGTGGAAGAAGAAGAAACCCAAGAACAAGAAACAACCGAATGATTTCTAATCGGGTAAAAGCTCTAAAGGCTTACAAAACAGAGGTTACTCCCGCCTCTGTTCGTTTGTCTTCTAACGAGTTTCCTTACGACTTTCCCGACGAGATAAAAGCAAAGGTTTTAGAAGCGGTTAAAAAAATCCCTTTAAACAAGTATCCAGACCCAGAAAGCAAAGAGTTAAGGGAAGTCCTTTCGGACTTTTTTGGAGTGCCCGAAGAAAATCTCCTTCTTGGAAACGGTTCTGACGAGCTCATTTATTATCTTAATCTTGCAATAGGTGAGTTTTTCCATCCCGTTTTTATTCCCGTTCCTACTTTTCCAATGTACGAGATAGCCGCTACAGCCTTTGGAAGACCCATAGTTTCCGTAGAGCTAAACGAGGAGTTTGACATCAATTTAGAAGAAAGTCTAAAAAGAATTGAGGAGGAAAAACCCGTTCTTGCCTTTTTTTCTTATCCTAACAATCCCACTGGTAATCTATTTTCAAGGAAAAAAATAGAAAAAATTAGAGAAAAAGGGCTGTTTTGCGTTATAGACGAGGCATACTATCACTACTGTGGAGAGACGTTTTTAAAAGATGCGCTAACCCGCGAAGATACCGTGGTTCTAAGAACGCTGTCAAAGATTGGGATGGCAAGCCTAAGGGTGGGAATTCTGATAGGAAAGGAGGAGCTCGTTAAAGAGCTAAACAAGGTTAGGCTCCCTTTTAACATAACCTACCCTTCTCAGGTAATAGCGAAAGTCTTGCTTACCGAAGCTAAGGAATTTCTTGAAGAAAAAATAAAGGAAGTAATCAGCGAAAGGGAGAGGGTTTTTAGAGCTCTTGGGGTAATGGAAGGAGTAGAGGTGTTTCCCAGTAAGGCAAACTTCCTTCTTTTCCGAACGGAGTTTCCCGCATACGAAGTTTATAAAGCCCTTTTAAAAAGAGATGTTTTGGTTAGGGATGTATCTTACCTTCCGAGGTTGAGCCGTTGCCTTAGGGTTAGCGTTGGCAAACCAGAAGAAAACGATAGGTTTTTAAACGCCTTAGAAGAAAGTTTAAAGGAATTAAAAGAGAAAAAGGGAAAGGAAAAAAGCCTTTAAATCTTTTTCTTACAGAGATACCAATCGGTGCACTCGTAGCCTTCTTGTAGTCTCCTTTGGGCGTCTTCCGTAGTGGTAGGAGGAGGAACGATAACCTTCGTGTTTTCTTCCGTAAATTCCCAAGTTTGGGGCTCTGGAACCCAGTCCGCAGGCGTAGCAACTCCGTGCTTGTCTGCGGTTTGGAGTGCATCAACGAGCCTTAGAATTTCCCTTATGTTTCTTCCAGTGGTTAACGGATAGTAAATCATAGCCCTGAGTATTCCTTTGTCGTCTATTACGAAAACCGCTCTTACGGTAAAGGTGTTGCTTTGTGCGGGGTGAATCATTCCGTACTTTTGGGCTACTTGTGCCATGTGGTCTGCTATTATGGGGAAGGGTATCTTTTGACCCGTCTTTTCTTCAATGTTCCTTACCCAAGCTATGTGGGAAAAGACGCTGTCAACGCTAAGTCCTATTATGTCGCAGTTTCTCTTTTGAAACTCTTCGTAATACTTAGCAAAAACTATAAACTCGGTAGTACAAACTGGCGTAAAGTCCGCAGGGTGTGAGAACAAAACTACCCATCTTCCCTTAAAGTCCTCAGGGAACTTTATGGGGCCCATAGTGGTTTGGGCTTCAAATGCGGGTGCAGGTTCTCCTAACCTTGGAAGAGAGAAAACTTGTTGCTCCATCCTTTCTTCGCTCATCTCAACCACCTCCTTTTTGGTTTTGTATAAAATTAAGGTTTTTACTTTAAAATTTTGTTAATCTTTTCCAAGCTCGTAAACTTCCCTACCTTTATCGGTTATGCAAACCCTTTCTTCCTTTCTTTCCAAAACGCCAGCCTCTACCATCTCTCTGATACTGCTTCTTACCTGAAAGAGTGGTCTATTTACCAAGGAAGCGATTTCTTCTTCAGTTTTACAACCTTCTTTTATTAAAGTTTCCAATATCTGTTTGGCTCTCTCAGTGAGTTTTCCGTCAGGAGTTATGCAAGCCATTTCTGTAAGTTAAATTTATCCAAAAATCTGAAAAAGTCAATAAAAAGCCCTTAAAAAATAAGGTCTTGATGAAGGTATTCTTGTCGGGAGTGCATCAAGATGCCTTGATGCTTTGATGCTTTGATGCTTTGATGTTTTGATGACGGACCTATGAGATGCTTAATACACAAAGGCTTGAAATGGCTAAATTTTAGGTTCATTTGCAGGACCGACAATTTCCGGAAATTAACTTCACTTGCAGGGGGTAGGGTATTGCAAAAATTTTTGATTTGTTGTATATTTATAAATGCACAGGCTTGGGGTTCCTAATCCACCGTGTGGAGTTGAAAGAAAGCATTAGCATTCCAAATTTTAGCCGTTTGCCAATCGTTCCTAATCCACCATGTGGAGTTGAAAACTGCGTGGAGTTTTTCTCGCTATTTTTCTTACTATCTTTTAAGCGAATTCCTGCAAACTCTCAGTGAGAGTGGAGAGATTCAAGTTCCTTTAAAAAGCTTCTTTTAAACTCCTCTTTAAACTTGTGGGACCACACCGCTACTCTCGCAGTATCTCCCTCTATGCGAATCCAGACCTTTCTATGAACCGTATAAAAAGCTACCGCCATCCCAAGGACGAGAATTATTGAGCCTATCCATATCAGGATACTTCCCGGATGGTAAGAAACCTCCAATCCCGAAAGGAAGAGTGGCTCAAACCCGTTCATAAAGAATATGTAGGGAAAGTCTTTAAGCTCTTCTATCTGGGCGTAAAGGAGTGCGGTTAGCCTTGGGTCGTAAACCACTGGAACCTCGTAGGGCTGTCTGTTCCACAAGACTTTCAAAACCACTGCGGGAGCAAGCTCGTTTTGGTTTGTAGGGTCGTAAACGTTTAGGATAACTCTATCAATGGATATGAGCATGTCGTTAAATTCAACTACCTGACCGCTTTTTATGTCTATAATTCCTACAACCGCTTCTTCTGGGTTTTCGTGTGCCTTTTTTCTATCAACGATTATCAATCCCATGTTGCTAGTCCCTTCCATAATTCCGTAAGTAGCCTGAAAGAGCCTATAGCTCCCAAAGTCTAAGGGATGATTTACTTTTACCGTGCCCTTTTCTACTACCTTGCCGTCTTTTATTATCTCTACGTCACTCTCGTAAGAGCTTATGGCTTGGGCAAACTTCTCACTAACCTTTTCTTTTTCCTCACCGTAGGTCTTTATGCGAAAGTCTAACAAACGAACCTCAAAGGGGAGTTTGTAAGGTTTTTGCTCCGCACCTACTAAGATAGTATCGTTGGTTTCACCCTCTAGAATTATTAACCTTCCGCGAATTCCCACTATCGCATCCACCAAAGCCCCGGCCATTATTACGAGAAGGGCTATGTGGGTTATGTATACCCCAAGCCTTGAATACCTACCCTTTTCCGCAAATAGATAAACCCTGTCTCCTTCTTCTTCCATGTATACCTTAAAGCCCTTCTTGGAGAGAAACTTAATAACGGGTTCAACGCCGGAAACTTTTACAGTTATGGGCTTTAGGTGTTTTTCCGCGTTTTCGTCAAGCTTAGTAAATCTCTCTTTGCTAAAGGCTTGCTTCCACACCCTTGGGAGTCGCTTTATGGAACAAACGACGAGATTCACCGCAAGGAGAACTATAAAGAGTATGTAATACCAAGAGTGAAAAACGTCGTTGAGCCACAGCCTCCAAATCCACATTCCCACATCGTAGCCAAACTGGTCTAAGTACCACTCAAAGGGTTGGTTTTGCTTTATGTAAGTTGAGCCAAGCATAGAGAGCATTCCAAGGGCGAGCATAAGGAATATGGCGAGCTTCAAAGAAGCGAAAAAGTCGTAGAGAAAGTCCAAAATCCCTTTGTGCTTTCTGTAGTCTTGAATTATCTGTTTAACCCACTGGTAAAGGTTCGCTAAAAAGCTAATGACGAAGACAGCAAAACTAAGCCAAAAACCAGCCCAGTAAAGGGCGTTTCTTTCCTCAAGGTGAAAAAGTCCAATAATTACGAAAGCACTAAAGAGTATAAAGCTTACAATAAGACCCGCATAGCCTTTTAAAAAGTTGTATGTCTTACTCATCTTTCATTATTCCCTCCATTCTTTCCTTATAAAAGTCTACGAGCTTCCGTCTTATCTCTTCTGCGAGCTCCTTTGAAAGTATTTCTACGATAGGGATGTTTTTGTCTCCTGCCTGAAGGGTAGGCATAGCCACAAACAAACCTCCGTGAGCGCTTCTTACAAGTTTCACATTTCTTATCAATATTTCCCCGTAAAGGATTATGTCAAAGTAAGCAACTATACCCACCCTTCTGTAGGGAACCTCGTAAGGATAAAACTTTAGTATCCTAACCCTCTCCATTAGAAGTCCATTAGGTAGTATAGGGGTGCGTAAGAAGTAAATACCTTTAGCTCCTCAAGCTCTACGCCGGTTATGCGCTTGAGAAGTGGCTTTTCTTCTTGAATAAATAGGGGTTTTGCGTCTGGATATCCCGCAAGCTCTTTGGCTTTATCTATAGCATCGTAAAGAGAGCCAAGCTCGTCAACGAGTCCAAGCTCCTTTGCAACCCTTCCGCTAAACACCCTTCCGTCCGCTATCTCCCTTAGCTTTTCCTCGGAAATTTTATTGCTCCTATATTTGAGAATGGCTTGTATAAACTGCTCGTAAACTTCATTTACGGTTTGCTCTAAGTACTTCTTTTCCTCTTCGTTTAGGTCCCTAAAGGGACTTAAGGTGTCTTTAAACTTTCCACTCTTTATAGCAGTTGCCTTTATGCCGAGCTTACCCATTAAGTCCTTGTAGGCTATGTGGACGATTATAACTCCAATACTTCCAGTAATCGTTCCGGGGTTTGCGTATATGTAGTTTGCAGGGACAGAAACGTAATAACCACCTGAGGCTGCAACATCTCCCATAGAGACTACTACGGGTTTACCTGAATTTCTAAAGCGCTCTATAGCTCTGTAAATCTCTTGCGAAGCTCCCACCGAACCTCCGGGACTGTCTACCATAAGAACGAGAGCAACTACGCGCTTATTTTCCCGTAGGTTTTCTATTTTTTGAACCAGAGGATAAGGATTAACTATTACTCCTTGAATTTTTAAGACCGCTATGCGGTGGCCGTAGGGAATTTTAGAAGCAAGGTATCCAAGCATTATAAGAGCAATTATAAGTAAAAGAAGAAATGCGAAAATCCGCTTAATAAGCCTCATCACCCTTCCTCTTTTCCGCTAAAAACACGAGGACCGTAAAGAACAAGAAAAGTCCTATCATGTAAAACCTCGTAACCCAAACAGTCCAATCCGTTTCGGAAATTACCTTAGGTATGTAATTCCTTGCCCAGACTACGAGTAATACGAAGAGAAATACGGGAGTTACGTATCTCATTATGTAGTAATAAATCCTTGGAACCTTAATAATTCCACCCCTGTTTATCTCTTCCCATGCCTTTTCTCCTCCAAAAATCCACATAAATAGGATTATTTCAACGAGTCCAAAGAATACTACCGCTATCGTCCCAGCCCAGAAGTCCATTTCGTCAAGGGACTTATTTAAGAATATAACGAGATGGGCACTGAAGAATACGATACCTGCGGTAAAAAGAACCGCCTGTTTTTTCGTCAGTTTTAGCTCGTCTTCAAAGAAGGCTATTAGGGGTTGCATAAGAGCTATAGAAGAGGTTAGTCCCGCAAAGAACAGGAGGAAAAACCACAGAAATCCTAAGAAGGTTCCTCCTGCGGTTTGGGAAAAGATGGCAGGAAGGGTTATAAAACCAAGGCTAAAAGCTCCTTCTTTTGCTATGGCTACGGCATTGGCAACCCCAAAAAAGGCAACCGCTGCAGGAATAGCAATAGAACCGCCCAAAATAACCTCCGCCTTCTCGTTTAGCGTTGCAGCGGTAAGCCCGCTCAAGGTGATGTCTTCGTTTCTTCTTAAGTAAGAAGCGTAAGTTATGATTGCTCCAAACCCCAAGGAAAGGGTGAAGAATATCTGTCCAACCGCTGCTATCCAAACTTGTGGGTCTCTTAGCTTTTCAAAGTCAGGAGACCACAAAAAGTTTAGTCCGTCAATTGCAGAACCGTTAGGAGTTTCCAAAAGAAAGACCCTTATAACGAGGAAAATAGCTAATAAGAAAAGCGTAGGCATCGCAATCTTTGCAAACTTCTCAATTCCCTCAGAAACTCCCCTGATAAGTATTCCGACATTTATGAGTAGGGTAAGGATAAAGACTATGTATGCAAAGGGTGATGGCTTTAGCATTGGCTCGTTTCCTTGGGGAACACCTATGTAGTCGTAAAGAAACTCCTTAAAGGGTTTTAAAAAGCTTTCTGGGTCCGTTGCTCCCGCTGGCGCTTCTGGCACCAAGCCGATTAAAAACTTTATAGCAAAACCAAGGGTCCAGCTCTCTATATATATGTAATAGATAATTACCACTAAGGGTATCCAAAGACCAAATACGCCTAAGATTTTCGCAACTCTGTTTCTCCACATGAGGTAAAAAATTGAGGGGGTAGTTCCGTGTCCGTAAGCTCCCCCATACCTTCCCATAGCCCACTCAATCCACATTAAGGGAATTCCCACGATGAGAAAGGCTATGATGTACGGAATCATAAAAGCCCCGCCACCGTTTTCCGCCGCTTGAACGGGAAAACGAAGAAAGTTCCCAAGCCCTATAGCGTTTCCCGCCATAGCAAGGATTAAACCTATTCTCGTTGCCCAGTGTTCTCTCTTTACTTCCATAGGAATTATTTTAAAAAGTATCATTCTTTCCTATGGTAAAGGTTAAGATTTGCGGAATAACTAATCCCGAGGATGCCCTTCACGCTGCAAAGAGCGGAGCGGACTACGTAGGCGTAATAACCTATCCCAAAAGCCCAAGATACGCACCAAAAGAAAAAAGGAAAGAAATACTAAAAGTGCTGGAAAGCTTTCCAGTAAAGAAAGTAGCGGTCGTAGTTAACGAACCATACGAGTTTATAAAGGAGCTCCTTGACGAGGGCTTTGACCTAATTCAACTCCACGGAGAAGAAGGCATAGAGCTTGGAAAAAAGATAGGACTTGGCAGGATTATAAAGGTCTTTCGCATTATTGACGAGGAGCCCAAGGTAGGAGAGTGGAAAGATGCTTACGCTATTTTACTTGACAGGTACTCAAGAAGCGCTTACGGAGGAACTGGAGAGACGATTAATTGGGAAGTGGCAAAAAATCTCGTTGAAAGGGGCTATAGAGTGTTTCTTGCAGGCGGGCTTAATCCCGAAAACGTGCGAGAAGCTGTGGAATTTGTGAAGCCCTACGCGGTTGACGTTTCTTCTGGAGTAGAAAAAGAAAAGGGAAAGAAGGATAAAAGGAAGGTAGAAGAGTTTATAAAAAGGGCTAAGGGTTTGTAGAGAGAGTGATAAAATCAATTTTCATGGATTACGCTTTCTTTGAGGGGAAGATAGTTCCCGTAGAAGAGGCAAAGATAAGCATAATGACCAACTCCTTCCACTACGGGACCGCAGTTTTTGAGGGAATAAGGGCCTATTGGAACGAAAAGGAAGAGCAGCTTTACATACTCTTTGCTAAAGCTCACTACCAAAGATTAATTGATAACGCTAAGTGTCTCATGATGAATCTTCCCTATACTGCGGACGAGCTCGTAGAGATAACGAAAGAATTGTTAATTAAGTCTCAAATTAGAGAGGATGTATACATAAGGCCGATAGCTTACTTTAAGGACTTAAAGCTTACTCCTAAGCTTATTGACTACACTCCCGAGATAGCGATATACATCTACCGTTTTGGAAGGTATCTTGATACTTCTAAGGGAATAAAGGCAAAGGTCTCAAGCTGGAGGAGAAACGACGACAACTCCATTCCCTCCCGTTGGAAGGTAGCGGGAGCTTACGTCAATAGCGCCCTTGCAAAAACGGAAGCTCTATTAGCTGGATACGACGAGGCTATACTTTTAAACTCCCAAGGTTACGTAGCGGAAGGCTCTGGAGAAAACATCTTTATCGTAAAAAACGGAAAGGCTATAACTCCTTCCCTAAACGAGCACATTCTTGAGGGAATAACGAGAAATGCGGTTATCACTTTGCTTAAAAAGGAGCTCTTGGTTGATGTTATAGAAAGACCCATAGCAAGAAGTGAGCTCTACACCGCGGACGAGGTGTTTCTCACTGGAACCGCTGCGGAAATCACGCCCGTTATACAAATAGACCACGTAAAGATAAGAAACGGAGAGGTGGGAGAGATAACGAGACAGCTTCAGGAGGTTTACTTTAAAGCGGTTAGAGGAGAGATTTCCCGTTATAAAAACTGGCTAACGCCCGTTTATGAGAAGTGAAGTCTTAAAGGAAATACAAAGGCTCTGTGAAGAGATATGTTGGGAAAACAGACTAAGTGGTAGTAAGGGCAATAAAAAGGTAAGGAAGCTGATAAAGCACTACCTAAGGGAAAACGGAATTCCCTTTTTTAGCGAAAGGTTTGAAGTTGAAAAAATAATTCCCGTAAAAGCTACTTTGAAGAAAAACGGAACCTTTTACGAAGCCCTGCCCTTACTTGGAAGCCTTTGGGGCGAGACTTATGGACAACTAATAGTTGTAAAAGATTGGGAAAAGGTAAAGGACTTAGAACTTGAGGGCAAAATAGTGGCTACGCCTGTAGGCAAAACGAGAGACGAAGAAAAAGCCAAAATCCTTAAGGAAAAGAAAGCACTGGCTTTAATAACTTACTTAGAAGAGCTAAACGCCCACTTTTCGGGAACTCTTGGAGACACTAAGTTTTTAGCGGTAAACGTAAAAAGGGAAGTTATTGAAGAGCTTAAGAACGAAAAAGTTATCCTTCAGGTAAGAACGGAAAGAAGAAGGATAGAGTGTGAAAACGTAGTCGTTGAGTTTGGTAGAGGTCCTTTTGTTTACCTAATAGCCCACTACGATACTAAACCTTTTGTATACGGTGCTATAGACAACGGCGTTGGGGTAGCTTTCTTACTCGTTATGGTAAAGGAGCTCGTTAAGTACGAAAACCTTCCCTTTAGGATTAGGGTGCTCTTTAGCGATGCGGAAGAGCTCGGTTTGGAAGGGAGTAAATACCACACTACAAAACTCAAAAACACCGTTTACGCTATAAATGTGGATTCCATAGGCTGGAAGAATCCGGCGGTTTTGTACGAAGACTATTACGGAGAAAATGGGAAGAGAATAAACGAAAAGTTTTATAAGCACCTGCTTGACATGAAGATAGACATTCCCTTTGTGGCAAGCAAAACGGGAGTGAGTGACCACGTTCCCTTTAAAGAGAAAGGGGTTGAAACCCTGTTTTTATCCTCAAACCCTTTCACGATTCGCCACACCGAGCTTGACGACTACTACGCTATAGACTGGGAAGTGGTCGGAATGTGGTACGAGGTTTTGTCTTACTTCGTTAGAAGGCTCCACAGGCTGTAAACTAAGAGGTATGAAGGATTCTCACAATAAATTCGTTATCTGGGGAAGGAATCCAATAATAGAGGCCCTGCGTGCGGGGAAAAGTCTTGAGAAGATATTCGTAGCCCACGACAGCAATCCCCCAAAAGAGCTCTTAGAGCTTGCAAAAAAGAGAGGCGTGAAAGTTCAGAGGGTTCCAAGAAAAAGGATTGAAGAGCTTGCAGGAACTAAAAAGACTCAGGGAGTTGCCGCCCTTTTAAGCCCCATAGAATACGTCTCCCCTGAGGAGCTTTTTAAAGAAACCATAAGAAAAAACTCCTTTTTCGTAGTGATTGACCACATAACGGACCCCCAGAACGTTGGAAACATTCTCAGGACCTGCGAGGTTTTAGGGGGAATTGGGGCTCTCATTCCAAAAGACAGAACCGCTCCCATAAACGAAACCGTCGTTAAGACCTCAAGCGGAGCTATATTTTACTTAAAGCTTTCAAAGGTAGGAAGTCTCAGCAAGGCTTTAGAAAAGTTTAAAGAAATGGGAGGGTGGATATTTGCGGTAGAAAAGGGAGGGAAGGACATTAGAGAGGTTGAGATTCCTTTGCCCGTTGCTCTCGTGCTTGGCTCAGAAGACAAGGGGGTTTCAAAAAGCGTTTTAGAGATTTGCGACGAGGTCGTTAGCATTCCTATGAAGGGAAGGGTGAGCTCCTTTAACGTGAACTCCGCGGGAGCTATAGCGATGTGGGAAACGGTAAAAAGGGTGATTTAACTAAGGGTAAGCATGCGCTCTATGGGTCTTCTTGCTCTTTCAATTATGTCTTCTGGCAGGGTTACTTCGTTTATTTCGTTCTTAAGCGTTTCGTATACCTTAGGTAGGGTAATAGCCTTCATCGTACAGCAATAAACCGTTCCGCAGTAGTTCATACTTTCGGGGAATATGTATTCCTTATTGGGATTAATCTTCTTAAGGACGTGTTTTAGCCCCACTTCCGTCACTATTATAACCCTGTTTGCATCAACGCTCGTGGCGTACTTGACTATCTGAGAGGTGGAGCCTACGAAGTCCGCAATCTCTACTACCTTTGGATTGCACTCGGGGTGAACTGCGACCTTTGCGTCTGGATACTTTTCCTTTAGTTTCAAAAGCTCTTTGTAGGTAAACTCAAAGTGGGGAGGACAAAAGCCCTTCCAGATTACGAACTCCTTTTCTGGGACCTGTTTTGCAACCCAGCTTCCAAGCGCTTGGTCTGGTAAAAAAACTATCTTTTTAGCTTCAAGCTTTTTAATAATGTTGACTGCGTTTGCGGAGGTTACGCATATGTCTACTTCCGCCTTTACCTCTGCTGAGGTGTTTATGTAAGCCACGAACTCCGCATCGGGGTGTTGCTCTCTTAACTCCTTTACCTGCTTTGGGGTTATCATGTCAGCCATTGGACAGCCACTTTCTGGGTTTGGGTGAAGAACCTTTTTAGTTGGATTTACTATCTTAGCGGTTTCGCACATAAACCTAACTCCGCAAAATACTATGATGTCCGCATCGGTCTGGGAAGCCTTGCGCGAGAGCTCTAAGGAATCTCCTACGAAGTCCGCTATGTCTTGAACCTCGGGTCTTTGATAGTAATGAGCCAAAATAACAGCGTTCTTTTCCTTTGCAAGCCTTCTTACTTCCTCTTGGAGCTCTTTTATCTCTTCCTGAGTGAGCTCCTTTTCGGGTTTTAGTGATAGTTCTACCATCCGCTACCTCCGTTAAGGTTTAAAAATATTTAACAAAAGGACAATTTTTCCACTTGTCAAAATCATGTAAGCTTTTAGTTATGAGGATTATATTAGCCTCAGGCTCTCCAAGAAGAAAGGAAATACTTTCTAAGCTAAACTTAGAGTTTGAGGTTTTACCTGCAAATGTGGAGGAAAAAGCGGTAAGCCCAAATCCCATAATCACCGCAAGACACTTATCAAGGCTAAAGGCCAAAGCTGTCTGGCTAAAAAATAAGGATGCGCTCGTGATAGGTGCGGATACGGTCGTTTACTTTAGGGGAAGAGTTCTTGGAAAGCCTAAGAGTGAAGAAGAGGCTTTTAGTATGCTATGGAGCCTTTCTGGAAACTGGCACACGGTGGTAAGTAGCGTGTCCTTCTTTTCTTACGCAAAGAAGCTAACCATTCACGACGTTGCTAAGGTTAAGTTTAGAAAGCTTACCGAAAAAGAGATTTGGGATTACATAAAGAGCGGTGAGCCCATGGACAAGGCTGGAGCCTACGGCATTCAAGAGTTTGGAGCCACAATCGTAGAAAAAATACGGGGAAACTTCTACACCGTTATGGGACTTCCTATAGTAAAGGTTTATCAAGTTTTAAAGGAGGTTTTTAGGATTCCTCTCTCTCCTTCTCGTACTTTTTCTTGAGCTCTTCTTCTAAGCGCTTTCCGTACTTGCTGTAAAACCAGTTTGCAATCAAAACGCCTACTATGAGGAAAGGAAGCCCTACTACGAAGGCTATAACCAGTAGATAAATGTAATAACCAAGCAAAATTAAAATCTTCTTAATTACTTCTTCCATAAGAGAAATTTTAACGAAAAGCGCCAAAAGAAACAGGTTATCTCACGAATTTCTTATACTTCTTTTGAAGTAGGTAAGCTTCTATCTGCCTAAAGGTATCAAGCGCCACTCCAACCACTATGAGTGCGGTAGTTCCACCAAAGTAAAAGGGTATGTGGAACCAGGTGCTTACGAGGATAGGAATAAGAGCTATTACTGAAAGAAACAGCGCTCCAAAAAAGACGAGTCTATTTATTATCTTTTCTAAATACTTAACCGTTTCTTGGCCGGGGCGAACTCCGGGAATGAAAGCTCCTGCTTTGTGAAGGTTTTCCGCAACCTCTTGGGGATTTATTAGAACCGCTGTGTAGAAGTATGTAAAGAATACTATAAACATAACGTAAAGGGCACTGTATAGGATTGAACCGGGGGCAAGAACTTGGGCAAAGAGCTGGACGAAGGGGTGCTGTATGAAGGTAAGAATACTCGTAGGTATCAAAAGAAGTGCCTGAGCAAAGATTATGGGAATAACTCCCGCAGGGTTTATTTTTATAGGAAGGTAAGTTCTCCTGCCAGCAATCATCTGCCTACCTATCTGCCTTCCGGGATACTGAATAGGAATTCTCCTTTCTGCCTCTTGGACGAAAACTATCCCAACGATTATAGCTACTACGAGTGCCACTATGAAGAGTATTTCTAAAGGACCTATGTCTCCCGTCTTTACTTTTTCTATAAACTGGATTACTGCGTTGGGAAATCCTGCTACTATACCCGCAAATATAATCAGAGAGGCTCCGTTTCCTATTCCCCTTTCCGTTATGCGGTCTGCAATCCACACCAAAAACATAGTCCCCGCAACGAGGGTTATTACGGTCGTGAAGATGAATAAAAGTCCGGGACTTTCTACTACGGGAATGCCCTGTGGAGATACCTGTCCTCTTAGCCACAAGGCTATACCAAGAGACTGAACGAAAGCCACAAACAGCGTTAAGTACTTCGTGTATTCGTTTATTTTGTACCTACCGTAGTCTCCCTCTTCCTTAGCAAGGCGCTGGAGCTCTGGGATGGCTACCGTTAGGAGTTGCATCATAATTGAAGCGGAGATGTAGGGCATAACTCCAAGGGCGAATACGGTCATTCTGTTAAGGTTTCCACCAGAAAATATGTCGTAAAGGGCAAATACCGTTCCTTGGAAAGCCTTTAGGAAGTCCTGCAGGGCTTCTGGGTTTATTCCGGGAAGGGGAATGTGGCTACCGATTCTGTAAATAACGAACATCAGGAGCGTAAAGAGGAATTTCTGTCGTAGTTCTTTAAGTTCAAAAATCGCTTTTAGATATTCTGACATGTAAAAGAATTATACTTATTCTTATGTTAGAACTCCTGACGGAAAAGTTCTCAAGTGCCCTTGGAAAACTCACGAGCGCAAGCAAAATAACGGAAAAAAATGTAAACCAAGCTTTGAGAGAGATTAGACTTGCGCTCCTTGAAGCGGACGTTGACTACGAGGTTGCAAAAAACTTTATAAAGAGAATAAGGGAAAAGGTAGTAGAAAAAGAGATTCCAAAAGGCTTACAGCCAGCAGAGTTCGTAATAAAGACCGTTTACGAGGAGCTCGTTAATGTCTTAGGGGGACAAAAGGCAGAGCTAAAGAAAGGGGTCGTTCTTTTTGTCGGTCTTCAGGGAACTGGTAAGACTACGACCATAGGAAAGCTTGCCAATCTCCTAAAAAAGCAGGAAAACAGGGTAGCGGTTTCCTCAACGGACGTAAGAAGGCCAGCAGCAATGCTCCAGCTACAAAGACTCGCAGAGAAAGTAGGAGTTCCCTATTACTCCTTTGAAGAAGGCCTGAGCGCTACGGAAATAGCCAAAAGGGCCGTACAGAAAGCCAAGGAAGATAATCTTGATTACTTACTTTTAGATACCGCAGGAAGGCTCCACATAGACGAGGAGTTAATGGCTGAGCTTGAGGAAATAAAGAGGATAACCAATCCCTCCGAAATACTCTACGTTGCGGACGCTATGCAAGGTCAGAGCGCCTTAGAGGTGGCAAAGACCTTCCACGAAAGACTGGGGCTTACTGGCGTAATTCTGACGAAGATGGACGGAGACGCAAGGGGTGGATTAGCCCTTTCCGTAAAAGAGGTCCTTGGAGTTCCCATAAAGTTTATCGGAGTAGGGGAAAAGTTAGAGGACTTAGAACCCTTTTACCCAGACAGAATGGCCCAGAGAATATTAGGCTTAGGAGACCTTCAGAGTCTCGTTGAAAAGGCTCAAGAAGTTATTACGGAAGACAAAGCCCAAGTAATGGCAACGAAGGTATTAACGGGAGAGTTTGACTTAGAGGACTTAAGGGAGATGCTCCGCATGATTCAGCAGATGGGTCCCTTAGACAAGCTCCTATCAATGATACCGGGAATAGGTCCTCAGATTCAACACATAAAGGTAGACGAAAAGCAGTTTAAGAAAATTGAAGCCATTATCAACTCAATGACGCCCGAAGAGAGGAGAAATCCAAAAATAATCAACATGAGCAGAAAAAAGAGGATAGCAAAAGGAAGTGGAACTACAGTATCAGACGTGGATAAACTCCTAAAGAGATACGAGGAGATGAAAAAGCTTATGAAGAAGCTCTCGGGTGCTGGAGGACTTCCCAAAATACCGAGGATGTTCGGATTTCCCAGATTTCCCTTTAAGCCTTTCTGAAAAAATTTTTGTGGTAAAATAACCTTTCCGATATTTACGGAGGTAAGAAGAGTTGGCGGTAAGGATAAGACTGGCTAAGTTCGGAAGGAGACACCACCCCATCTACAGAATAGTAGTTATGGACGCAAGGTCTCCAAGGGAAGGAAGATACCTTGACATACTCGGAACCTACGACCCCAAAAGGAAGGTTTTATTAAGTATTTATCCCGAAAAGGTAAAAGAGTGGGTCCTAAGGGGCGTTGAGCTTTCCCAGAGGGCTAAGGCTATTTTGTGGAATCATGGTATACTAAAAGAGGTCGTGCCTCCGGATTACCAGATAAAAAGAGTAGGAGATTACTACGTTTTTGAAAAGCGTGAATCCAAAAAATCAAAAGGAGGTGAAGCGGCATGAGCGCTCTAAAGGACATCGTAGAAATCACTGCTAAGGAATTAGTAGATAACAAGGACAAGGTTAGGGTTACCGAGATTGAAGGAGAAAAGACGGTCGTCATTGAGCTCAGGGTTGACACCGCAGAGCTCGGAAAGGTTATAGGTAAGCAAGGTAGAATCGCAAGGGCTTTGAGGACTATACTTACCTCCATTGGCAGGAAGATGGGAAAGAGAGTCGTTCTTGAGATTCTTGAGTAATCTCTTGCCCCCCTTGGCGTTCTTTTTATAAATTTTTTTAAACTATGTCAGAAAAGTTAGCTTTATTTCTAATTTCAGTCTTTTTTGGACTTGGAGCGTTCTTCAGCTTTTACGTAGCTCCTATACTCTTTAAAGTCCTTGAAAAAAGTCAAGCGGGAGCGGTAGTAGAAAGGGTTTTCCCTATATACTTTGGGCTTGGGTTAATTTTAGTAGCAATAGCCGTGCTTGTAGGAAAAGAAGTAGGAAAACTTTTTCTAATCCTTGGGATAATAAACTTAGCCCTTTTGGGGCTTGAACTTTTTTACATGGTCCCTACTATGCACAAGCTCAAGCAAGTCAATTACGAGCTCTTTATGAAGTATCACGGCTTTTCAATGGGTATAAATCTCTTAATTCTCTTGCTTACGCTTACAAAAGCTATACTAATTATTCTCAAGAGGTAAAAAATGAGTATAAAGCAGCAGGTAAAGAATCTTATTATAGAGTTTGCAAAAGAGCTTGAAAAAAAGGAAGCTTTTAATACAGAGCTTATCCAGTTTAAACTCAAGCTAAAGGCGCAAATCTTAGAAATACTAAACATTTCTCAAGAAAAAGAGTTAAAGATGACACTCTTTAAAGAGGTCGTTGAAGGAGTAAATGAAGCTCTCGTGGAAGTTACGAAAGGCTTTAACTACGAAAACGAGAAGTTGATGGAAAGAGAGATAATGTTTTTGGAAGCTCTTAGCGAGGTTCTTAAGGAGTTTCTTGCTTCAAATTACATCTCTGACAAACACGAGCTATCCCAGCTTATCGCTAAAATATCAAAACTCGTGGAAAGAATTAGATTAGAACTCAAAGAAAAGAAGGGGGGAATTCTAAAGAAGATAAAAAATCTATTCCGTAGGTAGATGCTTTCCTTTCTCGTAGTTTTTGCCGCTTGGTTTTTTCAGGCATTTACGGGTTTTGGTGCTGGAATTTTCATAGTGGGAATTCTATCCCTGTTCTACAATCCAAAAGAGGTTGTAGTTTCTTCAAGCGTTGTGAATCTATTGGGAAACCTTTTAGTATTCGTTTTTCTAAAAGGGAGAGCTTCTCCAGATTTTAGGATTCTCTTTCACCTCGGAGTGGGCTCTTTTTTGGGAATAGCTATCAGCTCTAAGATTCTAATGCTCGTGTCTAAGGATGCCCTTCGGGCGCTCATAGGAATTTTTATTTTAGTTTTGGGTTTTTACGACTTTCTCGTTCAAAAAGGCTGGCTAAAGTTAAAACTAAAGCGGAGTTTTTTAAACGGGGTTTTTGCAGGATTTTTAGGAGGACTGGCTGCAGGACTTGTAGGGATGGGAGGACCCCCGCCCGTCGTTTATCTAAATCAGGTGTGTAAAGATGTAGAAAGTTTTAAGCTAACGCTTGCCCTTTACTTTACCTTTAACGTCTTGACCCGCGCGTTTTTTTACTTTTTATACGGCGACATTAGTTTATGGAATAAAGAGCTCATCACTTCGTCCGTTCTTGCAACTCCCTTTGGAATTTTTCTGGGATTGAAGGCTTCTCAATACGTAAAGCCCCACATTTTAAAGCAATTTATTTCACTGAGCGTATTCTTTTTGGGACTCTTTCTCCTTATTACTGCCTTGTAAAAGTTTAGTAGTTTCCCGCTTAAACATAAAGTAGTAAAAGACAGCCCTTATGAGGGTCTCTACCGTCATAAAGAGCCAAGGAACTATTGGAGATTTTACGAGCTTTAAAACGAGGTAAGAAGGAATTATCCTAAAAAGCCAAAAGGAGGAAATGTTTAAAAGGAGTGGTATAGTAGTTTTTCCCATTCCCTTTAAAGCTCCTGCATAAATTGCAGCGTAAGCCATCGCAGGCTGAGACACTCCTACAATCTGTAAGTAGTAGGAAGCCCACTTTACCACTTCTGGGTCCCTACTAAAGGGATAAACGAGGTAGTGGGGAAACAGAATCAAAAAAAGCCCTACAATTCCCATCACTCCCGCCGTGAAGTTTGCCGCTACATTTACGGCGTGAACCATTCCTTTGTAGTTTTTAGCTCCGTAATTCTGTCCTGCTATTGTGGTGCTTGCTACCATAACTCCAAAGCCAATCATAAAGGATATACTCTCAACCCTTAAACCTATCTGGTGAGCAGCCAATACCTTATCTCCGAACTTAGCAAGAAACCCTACGAAAACGTTAAAAGAGAGAGTCGTTATAGCCCTTTCTAACGCCGTAGGCGTTCCCAACCTAACCATTCTTACGAGAAGCCTTAGGTCTACCCTTGGGGTGAAGGGAAAGGGTTTTTTGAAGAATATTAAAAGGATTAGGTATGTAAAGAAAGCTAAGGTTTCCGAGATAGCTATCCCCCAGCCTGCTCCTTCAACGCCGAGCTTTGGAAAGCCAAACTTTCCGTAAATAAGGGTGTAAGCGGTTGCTATGTGGGTTATGTTCATAAGTATTGCGACTTTCATCGGGGTTTTGGTGTCTCCCGCTCCGTTGTAAGCTCCGTAAAAGGTGTTCGTTAAAAAGCCTATAGGGATAAACCAAAATATGGGGGTGAGGTATTGCTCCGCTAAGGCTCTAACCGTTTCGGAAGCTCCAAGGAGCTTCATCAAAAACAAGACGAGCTCCTTTCCCTTATAAAACAGTGGAAGGGATATTAAAAGAGAAAGGAGCAGTCCGTTAGTCAGAATGGGAGAGGGGTTCTTTTTTGCTCCTACGAACTGGGCTATGAGTATGCTCGTCCCAGAATAAGAAATAGCCATTAAGGAGTATATGAACCAGAGCAAAGAAAGAGAAAAACCCGTTGCGGCAACTGCGGAAGGTGAAATAGAGGAAACGAGAAGCATAGAAATCATGTTTTCAAAGGTGTAAAGAAGATTTACGACTATTACGGGTGTGGAGAGTTTTAGGACTTTTTTAATCACCCTTAAAGGGGGTTCTTCTGGACCGATAATAACCCTTTGCATAGAAGGAAAAATTTTAAAATAAGCTAAATAAGAGTGTATGTTAAAGCCTGCATCAAGATGCCTTGATGCTTTGATGCCTTGATGCCTTGATGCTTTGATGCTTTGATGACGGACCTATGAGATGCTTAATACACAAAGGCTTAAAATGGCTAAATTTTAGGGTCTTTTGCAGGACCGACGACTTTCGGAAATTAACTTCGTTTTCTCGGGGTAGGGTATTGCAAAAATTTTTGACTTGATGTATATTTATAAATGCACAGGCTTGGGGTTCCTAATTCACCGTGTGGAGTTGAAAGTCACAGGAATAAACTGAATGGTTTTACCAAGGGGCTCGTTCCTAATCCACCGTGTGGAGTTGAAAGCCCGACCCCGTGAAGGAAGGTTTTGCATCTAAAATTGGTTCCTAATCCACCGTGTGGAGTTGAAAGAAATGTCAAGGATGAGAAAGCTCTTTCAGCCCACCCGAGAGTTCCTAATCCACCGTGTGGAGTTGAAAGTTTTCGGAGCCCAAACCACTGAGTTGTATTCAAAATTGTTCCTAATCCACCGTGTGGAGTTGAAAGGAAAACTCTTTCTTTAACGCTGGAGTAAGTCTGTAAGTTCCTAATCCACCGCGTGGATTTAAAAGATGCGTGTTGTATGCGTGTGGTATGCGTGAGGAATGCGCGTTAAAAACTATGTAATGAGCTTGAGCTTGGCTTTCGTAGAGACTATAATAATTATTTAGCGGGCGTAGCTCAGAGGTAGAGCGGCTGCTTGCCATGCAGCAGGTCGCGGGTTCGAGTCCCGTCGCCCGCTCCACGAAATAATCTCAAAACCCATCCTTCCCAATGTTATCGTTAAAACTGCTATAATATAACCATCTCTAATCAGCCCGTGGAGGTTAAGTTATGGAACTATGGGTAAAGATAAACGGAGAAAAGAAAAAATACCAAGGTTCTTTTTGTGCGGTAATGGAAAGTCTCGTTAGGGACGGTAAAGGAAAAGAGGTTCAAATACTCTGTATGCACGCACCTCCGAGAGAAAGAAGAAGGTGGAAAAGAGAATTCAGGTGGTACGACAGGGACATATTAAAGACCGCATCCGCAATAGCAAGATGGTTTTATCTAAGGGATTACAGAAAAATTAGAAGGAGAATAAAAGAACTTAAGAAAAGGGCTAAGTACATAGTAAAAGGAGAGATTTATTACGACCCTGATATAATGAAGGAAGTAGAAGCTCTAAAAGAGAAACTATCAGAGATAGAAAGGAAGCTTGAAGAGCTTAAGGTTTAAGGAGGGGCTTAAATATGAAGGTTACGCTAAGCGTAATTAAGGCTGACATAGGGGGATTTGTAGGACACTCAAGCACCCATCCCGAGGTCGTTAACGCTGTAAAGGAATTCGTTGAAAAGGAAGTAGAGAAAGGAAACCTAATAGACTGCGACATCCTTACCTGCGGTGACGACATAGCAATAGTTATGACCCATACCCACGGTGTGGATGCGGAGCTCGTTCACAGGATTGCTTGGGATGCCTTTACGAAAGGAACGGAAGTTGCAAAGAAGTTAAAACTCTACGGAGCGGGACAAGACCTACTTACCGATGCCTTTAGTGGTAATGTGAAGGGAATGGGTCCCGGCGTTGCGGAAATGGAGTTTGAAGAAAGGCCTTCAGAGCCCGTAATAGTTTTCTTTGCGGACAAGACTTCCCCCAGTGCGTGGAACCTGCCCCTTTACGAGATGTTTGCAGACCCTATGAACACCGCAGGTCTCGTAATAGACCCTAAGATGCACGAAGGGTTTACCTTTGAAGTCCTTGACGTGTATAGTGGAAAGGCCGTAAAGCTAAGCACTCCCGCGGAGCTCTACGACCTTTTAGCCCTAATAGGTTCCGTTGGAAAGTACGTAGTTAAAAATGTTTATAGAAACTACGACGGGGAGATTGCGGCTACCGCTTCAACTCAAAAGCTCTCCCTTATCGCAGGTCAATACGTAGGAAAGGACGACCCCGTTCTTATAGTAAGAGCCCAAAGTGGATTCCCAGCGGTGGGAGAAATCTTAGAGCCCTTTGCAAGACCTTGGATTGTTGAGGGTTGGATGAGGGGTTCCCACAATGGACCACTAATGCCCGTCTCCTTTGAGGATGCAAGACCCTCAAGGTTTGACGGACCACCAAGAGTAATAGCTGCAGGTTATCAGCTTGCAGACGGAAAGCTCTTAGGGCCTGTTGACTTGTTTAAGGACCCCGCCTTTGATAAGGCAAGAAGAGTAGCTCAAGAGATGGCTGACATGCTCAGAAGACAGGGAATATTTGAGCCCCACAGACTGCCTGCAGAGGAAATGGAATACACTACTCTTCCAAAAATTCTCAAAAAACTTGAAGGAAGGTTTTACGATACGGAAGTAAATAGACTCTCTGAAGAACAAAGAATAGAAAAGGAAGACATGGACTAAAAGTTTATGTTCCGCCTTCTTCGCGGGAGTTTTCTCTTTTCCCTTGGCATACTTATAAGTAGAGTTTTGGGTTTCGTAAGAGATGCGGTAGTTGCGTACTACTTTGGTGCTTCTCCTATAACTGACGGGTTTTTCGTTGCCTTTCGGATTCCCAACACCTTCAGGCGCATATTCGGGGAAGGGGGATTTAACGCAATTTTTATTCCCTACTACGGCGAGGCTGTGTCTAAGAATAGAGAAAAGGAATTCTTGAGCAAGATTTCTGGATTTTTTTTAGTTTTGAGTTTGGCAGTTTCCCTTTTGGGAGTTTTACTTGCGGAAGAAATAATATCTCTTATAACTCCCGGATTAAAGGGTAAGGAGAGCTTCCATTATGCGGTTTTGTTTTTAAAGTTCGTGTTTCCTTACATGTTTTTGGTTTTTCTTTACGCCTTTAGTATGGCTATACTTATGGTTAAAGGCTACTTTTTTATACCTTCCGCATCTCAAGCTCTCTTTAATCTAATTTTTATACTTTGCGTAGTTCTTCTGACCGAAATCTCGTGGTATTATTCGCTAATTTTTGGTGTTTTAATTGGTGGAATTTTTCAAATCCTGCCAAATTTTTTTCTTTTGGTTAAAGAGAAGGTTGTTTTTATTCCCAAACTCGTTTTTGACAAAGAAGTAAGGGAGTTTTTGAGGAAGTTTTCCTTAACCATATTTAGTTTTTCCGCAGCTCAGCTTTCGGTTATTTTGGACGCTTTCTTTGGCTCTTTTCTAAAAACGGGAGCAATTTCCTACGTTTACTATGCAGGAAGGATTTACCTCCTTCCCATTAGTCTGTTTTCCGTTGGTATGAGTAATGCTTTTTTAGCTCTAGTGTCCTCAGGTGAAGACAGAAAGGAGCATCTTAAAAACGGAATAAAGCTCACTTTGCTCTTTACGATACCTTCCTTAGTGGGATTGTTTCTCCTTTCTGAAGACATAGTGAGGGTTTTATACGGAAGGGGAGAGTTTAGCTCTGAGGATGTAGAGATTACCGCTCAGCTTCTTCAGATTTACGCCTTATCCGTTCCCTTCTTTTCCCTTCAGCACCTTTACAAGTCCCTTTTTTACTCTCTTAAAGAAGTAAAAACTCCCGTAAAGTCTTCCTTTTTGTATTTGCTCGTAGAAGGTAGCTTCAACGCACTGTTTATATTCTTACTTGGACTTGGCGTTATTAGCATTCCCACTTCCGTCGTTTTAGCTTCTTTCGTAAGCTTGCTTTACTTAGTCCTTCGCTCTCCAGAAAAAGCCTTTCCAGAAAGGTCTTTTCTTTTAAAAGTTTTCTTGGGTTCTGTCGTTATGGGAGCTGTAATACTTCTTTTTGAAGGTTTTTCTTCTCTCTTTAAAGTTCTCATGATTCCCTTTTTTGGAGGGGTTTACCTTTTAGCTCTCGCACTTATGAGAGAAGAATTAGTTTTAAAATTGCTCAAGTATCTATATAAAAAACTAAGGCTATAATAGTAAGCCCAATGGGTTTTTTGGAAAAGATTAGGGAGCTCAAAGAAAGGGAGCTAAACACCTCTCCCGAATACCTTAAGTTTTTAGAGAAAAAAATTTCCGAAAGAAACGAGTTTTATTCTTTTGAGAAGGCTTTAACGAGCTGCAGGACGAAGATAATAGCCGAAGTAAAAAAGGCTTCACCCTCCGAAGGAAAGATTAAAGAGGTAAACCCAGAAGAGCAAGCAAAGCTCTACGAAAAGGCTGGAGCGATTGCTATATCGGTTCTTACGGAAAGGCATTACTTTAACGGCTCTTTAGAAGACTTAGAAAGGGTTAGAAAGGCCGTTAAACTCCCCCTCCTTAGAAAGGACTTCACAATTCACGAAATTCACCTCTTAGAAGCTAAAGCTTACGGAGCGGACGTAGTTCTCCTAATAGTGCGTATGCTCTCAGACGATGAGCTCAAAAGATTAATAAAGTTTGCAAAGGAGCTATCACTTTCTCCCCTCGTGGAGGTCTTTACCTTAGACGAGTTAAAGAGAGCAATAGATGCAGGTGCTGAAGTTATAGGCATAAACAACAGAGACCTTGAGAGCTTTAAGATAGACCTAAATACCACTAAGCTACTCGCCCCAAAAGCCAAAGAGCTCGGTGCAAAGTTCGTTATTTCAGAAAGTGGAATATCTAAAAGAGAAGAAATACTGGAGCTTACGAACTATCAGGTTGACGCTTTTTTGATAGGAACCTCACTTATGAAAAGCCAAGACCCTTACAAAAAGTTAAGAGAGTTGTTAGGTTTTTAAAAAAATATAATTACGCCCCCAGAGGGGGGCGTCCTTAAATTACTTGGCGTACTCAACGTGTCTCGTCTCTCTGATTACTACTACCTTTATCTGTCCGGGGAAGTCAAGCTCCTCTTCAATTTTTCTTGCGATTTCTTTAGAAAGGAGGTATGCCTCGTCGTCGGAGACCTCCTCTGGATTTACGATTACGCGAACCTCTCTTCCCGCTTGAACCGCATAAGCGTTAGCAACTCCCTTAAAGGACTTAACTATCTCTTCAAGCTTTTCTAAGCGCCTTATGTAAGCCTCTAAGGTTTCTCTCCTTGCTCCGGGTCTTGCTGCGGAAAGGGCATCCGCTGCACATACGAGAGCTACCTCGGGATATCTGACTGGCTCCTCTTCGTGGTGAGCCCTTATGGCGTTTATCACCGCATCGGGCTCTCCGTACTTTCTTGCAAGCTCAACGCCTATGTCCGTGTGAGAGCCTCCAAGCTCGTGGGATATTGCCTTTCCTATGTCGTGAAGAAGTCCAGCCCTTCTTGCGAGCTTTGCATCAAGTCCAAGCTCTTCCGCCATAAGTCCCGCTAAGTAAGCTACCTCTTTGGAATGAAGTAGGACATTTTGAGAGTAGCTCGTTCTGTAGTAGAGCTTTCCTATGTAGTAGTAAAGTCCGGGGTTTATGTCGTGGAGCTCAAGCTCGTAAACGGTTTCTTCTCCAAGTTTTCTAATCTTTTCGTCAAACTCCCTTTTTACTTCGTCAACCACTTCTTCTATCCTTGCGGGATGGATTCTTCCGTCCGCTATTAGTCTCTGAAGGGCTTCCTTAGCAATTTCTCTCCTCAAGGGGTCAAAGGAGGATATGGTTACTATGTCGGGAGTGTCGTCTATTATGAGGTCAACTCCTGTGAGAAGCTCAAAGGTTCTTATGTTTCTTCCTTCTCTTCCTATGATTCTTCCCTTAAACTCGTTGCTGGGAAGCTCAACGGTGGTCGTAGTGTAGTTTATAGCTATCTGGGGAGCAAGTCTTTGGATGGAGGTGACTATTATCTTCTTTGCCTCAAATTCCGCCTTTCGCCTTGCTTCTTCTTCTATGGTTCTCATGAGCTTTATTGCGTCCTTTCTTGCTTCCTCTTCTACCCTTCTTAGTATCTCGCTTCTTGCCTCCTCAAGGGTTAGCTGGGCTATCCTCTGAAGCTCTTCTAACTCCTTCTTTTTTAGCTCTTCAACCTCTTTTCTTTCCTGCTCCAAGCTCTCTTCCTTTTGCTGGAGCTCCTTTCGTAGGGACTCTAAGCTCCTCTCAAGGTCCTTGAGCTCCCTTTCCCTTCTTAGGAGTTCTTCTTCCCTTCTTTCAATAGTTTCCCACCTTCTGTCAAGGTGCCTTTCCTTTGCCTTAATACTTTCTTCTCTATCAATCAGTTCCCTTTTCTTTAGCTCCACTTCTTGTTTAATTCTTTCTACCTCTTCCCTTGCTTGCGCAAGGAGTCTTTCTGCCTTTTCTTCACTCTCTTTCACGAGTTTTTCAGCTAATTCCTTTGCCTCCTTTACGAGCCTTTCCGCCTTTTCTTCCGCTTCCTTTAATATGCTTTCCGCCTTTTTCTTAGCCTCTTGCTCCAAGTAGCTAAAGTCAGGAGTAGCTACAGGAACGCTCTCAGAAGCAGGTTTTTGAGAACTAAAAAACCTCTTCCCTAAGAGTATTCCAACGCCAACTCCTGCAAAGGTCAATAATACCAACAAGATACTAATTAACTCCATTTCTCAACCTCCTTATAAATTTTTCTGTGAGGATAATGTCTACGGGAACGTCCCACGCATCGTTTGGAATACGCTCAAGAACCTGAAAAGAATAAGCCACCCCTACCTTCTTTGCTCTCGTTTTTTTAAGAAGTCTGTCGTAGAATCCTTTTCCAAAGCCAAGCCTATACCCTCTTAGGTCAAAGGCAATTCCCGGAACCGCTACGAAGTCCAGCTCCTGAGGGCTTACCTCTTTACCTTTTGCGGGCTCAAGAATTCCGAAAGCCCCCACCGAAAGGCAAGAGGGCGTTTCTACTTTGTAGAGTTTTAACTCCTCTCCGTTTACCTTTGGAAGGATTAGCTCCTTTTCGCCTATAACTTCCTCAAAAAGGGGAGTGAGGTCCGGCTCTCCTTTTATAGGACAGTAGAGAAGGACCTTTTTAGCCTGCCTGTATTCGGGCAGACTCCTCAGATTTTCCACTATTTTTTGCGAAAGCCTTAATCTCTCCTCTTCGGATAAATTTATCCGTTTTCGTAATAGCTCTCTTCTTATCCTCTCTTTTTCCAACTCTTCCGCCTCCTGCCTTCACAGGAGGGGAAGGCAAGTTTATGTAAAGTCCGCCCTGCAGTAGCACGGGCAGACTCCCTGTCACGCTCTTAACTCAACTCCAAACTTCTCTTTCAATGCCTTAACTGTTCCTTCAACTATCATGTTTACTTCCTCGTCCGTCAAGCTCCTTTCCTTACTTCTAAATACCAACCTTATCGCTACGCTCTTCTTGCCTTCCCCTACCTTTTCACCCGTATAAAGGTCAAAAACTTCAGCCTCTTCCAAGTACTCACCTACTTGCAACTTAATTTCATTTAATAATTTATACACACTAAAGCCTTTGTCTATAACGAGGGCTAAGTCCCTTATAACGGGAGGGAATCTTGAGATACCTTCGTAGTGGGGAAGTTTTCTCTTTTCCAGAATCTTTTCAAGCTCCAGCTCCGCTACAAGGGGTTCTCCCCTTAGCTCAAGCTCTTTGACGATTTGAGGGTGGAGCTTTCCAAAAACTCCCACCCTTTCACCGTTAAGGAGAACTTCCGCTTGAGCGTAAGGATGTAGGTAGCTCTCCTTTGAAGACCTGAGCTCTGGCTGTAGTCCTAAAAGCTCAAAAATTCCGTGAATTATCTCAGAAAGCTCGTAAAGGCTCCACTCTTCTTCCCGTAGGGTTTTGGGCTTATTTCCTTTCAGGAGTATCCCGAGCCTTACTTCCTCCTTATCTTCAAAGAAGACCTTTCCAATTTCAAAGATAGCTTGAGAGTAGTTGTAGTTTCTGTCGTTGTAAGTTGCGGTTCTGAGAAGCGAGGTTATAAGGTTGTTTCTCATGTACCTTTGGGAGGGATTTAGGGGATTTATAACCTCTACCTTTGGCAGGGGTATTCCAAGTATCTTGTAAAGCCTTTCGTCCTCAAAGGAGAAGTTTATAACCTCGTAAATTCCCCTGTCTCTTAGCAGTTTCCTTATCTCGCTTAGGTAGTCCTTTTGATAGCTTGCAAGGGAGGGGAGCTTTATAGCCTCCGAAGAGTAGTAGTCGTATCCCTTTATTCTCATTATTTCCTCTATAATGTCTGTGTCCCTTTGAAGGTCAAAGCTCCTGTGGGAAGGAACTAAAACCTCAACTCCGCATCTCATTATCTCGTGGGGGATTTCCAGAGCACTTAGGATTTTACTAACCTCTTCGTTTTTGTAGGGCTCTCCCGCATACCTTATGTACTTCCCTTGGGAAAGGAATATTTTCTTTGGCTCGTACTTTTGGGGATATATGTCTCTTATAGCCCACAGCTTTCCTCCCGCGTGCTTTAGAATAAGAGAAATTGCGTAGTCTTGAGCCTTACTTACCCTTTCTATGTCAACGCTTCTTTCAAACCTGTAGGAGCTTTCGGTTTGTATTCCAAGCTTTTTGGCAGAGCGTCTGACCCTGTAGGGATTAAAGTAGGCACTCTCAAGGAGTATTCTCGTAGTTTTTTCGCTTACTCCACTCTCAAGTCCTCCGATAACTCCCGCAATCGCAACGGGCTTTTTAAAGTCAGCTATAACGAGAACTTCCTCGTCAAGCTCTCTTTCTGCTCCGTCAAGGGTTAGGATTCTTTCGCCCTTTTGGGCTTTCCTTACTACTATTCCCCCCTCAAGCTTATCAAGGTCAAAGGCGTGAAGGGGCTGGCCGTCCCTTAGCATTACGTAGTTGGTTATGTCAACCACGTTGTTTATACTCTTTACCCCGCACTGCCAAAGCCTCTTTTTTATGTAAAGGGGGCTTTCTTCTATCCTTACGCCCTCTATTATCGCCCCGCGGTATCTCTTACAATCTTCGTCTTTAATCTCTATAGAAATCTCTCCAAACTCTTCAAAACTCGGTTCTTCAGGGCTCTTTTTAGAAAGACCAAAGATGGCGCTTAGCTCCCGAGCTAAGCCCCTTACCGAGAGCAAGTCCCCCCTGTTTGGCGTTATGTCTATTTCTAAAATGGGCTCACCAAATCCAAGAATTTCTCTTGCATCGGTTCCGGGCTTAAACTCTTCCCTTATTTTTAAAACCCCACCGCTTTTTTCCTCAAGCCCAAGCTCTTGAGCGGAAAGTAATACTCCTTCGGAAACTACGCCCTCAAACTCCCTTTTCGTTATGCATGCGTTTCCAACTTTTGCATTTGGAAGGGCAACTATTACGCCGTCCCCTACCTTTATACTCTTGTCCCCAGTTACGACGGTTAGGAATAAGTGTTCTTGGACTTGGACCTTTGCGACGAGAAGGTTTTCTCTTTTGGGATGATTTTTAACCTCTACGACCTTCCCGAAAACTACTCCCTCTAAGTCTATTCCAAACTTTTCAACGGTGGCTTCTACGCTCTGAAGGGAGAGTCTTTCCGCAACCTCTTGGGGCGTGAGCTCCCCCAGTTCTACGAATTCGGATAGCCAAGAATAGGGAATTTTCATAATTGATTATTTTAACGAAAGGTTTTTAAATTTATCTTCTATGGAAAAGAAGATTGACAAAGAGCTTGACATAAGGGGTGAGGTCTGTCCCTTTACCTTCGTAAAGAGTAAGCTTGCCTTGGAAACTATGGAGCCGGGGCAAATTCTGAGGGTTATCGTAGACTACAAGCCCTCCGCAGAAAGCGTTCCCAAAAGCATGAGGGAAGAGGGACAAGAGGTCCTTGAGGTAAACCAAATAGGCGAAAATCTCTGGGAGATTATAATTAGAAAGGTAAAATGAAGGTTCTAATCTTTATTACGAGCGTTCCCTACGCTAAGGACTACACTACGATAAAAAATTTAACGAAAGCCTTAAGGGAAAAGGGCCACGAGGTCGTTCTCTTTTTGTCTGGAAACGGGGTTTATTACCTCCAAAGACCCGATGCCCAGGAGCTTCACCTTTTTGGAGCTAAGGTTATGTTCTGTGCCCACTCCGCAAACCAAAGGGGAGTAAAGGAAATTCCCAGTTGGGCGGAGAGTAGCTCTACCTACAGCCTGTCCCAAATGATGAAAGAGTTTGACAAGATTTTAGCTTTTAATTAAACAAATGGAAAACCTAAAGGGAGTCTTTTTTGCACTTCTTACCGCACTTATGTGGGGAAGCGCTCCCGTTATTTTTAAGCTCGGCCTAAAGGGTGAAATCTCACCCCTCGTGGGAATACTAATTCACAACCTCACCGCTACAATCTTTGCCCTCGTAGCGGTTCTTATTCTTAGAGAAAACCTTTTTAACCACCCCATAAGAGAGCTTGGCATGGTTGCCTTAGGGGGCTTCGTTTCGGGGTTTTTGGGACTGCTCGTTTACTACAAGGCTATAAAGGTAGGAGAGGTTTCTATAGTTGCCCCAATAGCCTCAAGCTCTCCCCTCTTTTCCGTGCTTCTTGCGGTCTTGATTTTGGGAGAAAGCTTAACCCTTCAAAAAGTCTTGGGAGCTCTCCTTATAATACTCGGAATAGCTCTCCTTTCCTATTCCCGTTAGTTTTCTATACCGAGATACTTAAGAAGAAAAGGACTTTCTCCTTCTATGACCTTCTTTTGCTTGGGAAGAATGTTTAGGGGCACGGCTTTGAGTCCAACGACTTCTGCCGCTTTATAGTGGGCGTTTATCCTTTCACAGCGTGGAGGGTTTATTTCTTTGCCGTCAAGCTTTCCGGTAAGAACCTCGTCAAAGGCTTTCTCTGGGTTGCTCGAGCAAACTATGTATAAGGATTTTTTAAGATTTTCCTCTCCCCAAGACTTAAAGGGAATAACGAAGGCGTAAATTTTCAACTTGTCAAGGTGCTCTCTCAAAACCTTCCACTCACTTCTACAGTGGGGACAGTCGGGATTTACGAAGACTATAAGAACCTTCTCTCCTTTTCCGAGCTCAATAGCCTCGTTTAAGGGAAGCTCTTTGAGTTGCTGTTCAACTGCAATCCAGTATAGGTCTTCAGTTTCTTGAGTCTCTACTTTCTCTTTTGCCTTCTCGCCTGAGCAGGCAAGCAAAAGGCTTAAGATTAGCAGGAGACCAAGCTTTCTGAGCATATCTCTTTTATTCTACTTATAACCCTTTCTATAATCCAGTCTGGAGTAGAAGCACCTGCGGTTATCCCTACGCGCTTTGCGTTCTTAAACCACTCTGGCTCTAACTCTTCTTCCGTCTCAATGTGGTAAGTGTTTGGATTTAACTCCTTTGCTATGTAGTAAAGCCTTCTCGTATTTCCGCTATTCTTTCCCCCTACGACGATAACGACATCAACCTCGGGGGCTAATTTCCTTACCGCTTCTTGCCTTAAGGAAGTGGCGTTGCATATCGTGTTTATAACTTTTAACTCTTTTACCCACAGTGCCAGCTCTCCTACTACCTTTTTAAAGAACTCCTCGTTTTGGGTAGTCTGAGCTACAACGCCAACCCTTTCGTATTTAAGGGCTTCCCTTAAGTCCTCTAAGGTTTCTACCACTATCCCCTTTCCGTTGCAAGCCCTTAGGTATCCGAGCGTTCCTATAACTTCTGGGTGGTTTTTCTCTCCTACGAGAACTACGAAGTAGCCCTCTTGGGTGAGTTGGCAAACCGCTTCGTGGACTGCCTTCACGTAAGGGCATGTTGCGTCAATTACCTTTAGTCCCATATCTCTTAGCTCTTTTTCCTTTTCTGGGGGAATTCCGTGGGAACGGATTATTACCGTATCGCCGGGCTTTAGCTCTTCATTTTCAAGTGGCTTAATCCCTAAGGATTTCAATCTATTTACCTCTTGAGGGTTGTGAATTATGGGGCCCAAGGTAAAAACCCTTCCTTCCTTTTTAGCCTCTTGAGAACTCTCTTCTGCGAGTTTCACCGCCCTTTTAACTCCAAAACAAAATCCAGCGTGCTCCGCTACAACTATTTCCACCATGCCTTAAAGGATAGGAAAAGGCTTTGTAAATGTCAATCCGAATAAAAATCATAAATTTTAAGGTGAGGGAGGTTTCCCTTATGGTTAAAGAAGTAATAGTAGAAAGGGTAATTTCTAAGCTCAACGAAGGAAAAGTGGAAAAGATAGGCGTCCAGCTTCCAAACGGAAAAAGAATTCCTCAGGAGCCAGTAAAACACCTAATTAGGTTCAAAAGTTGGGAATCCCTTGACTACCTCCTTAGGGACCCAGAGATGGGTTTTGGAGAGGGTTATATGAATGGGGACATAGAAGTAGAGGGAGACTTAGAAGAGGTCGTCAAAAGGGGAATGCTACTTTTTAAAGAAACGAAGGGAGAAGGGGAAAAGCTCTTTAAAATTGTAAAGTTCTTCCCCCTTTTTAAAACCAGTGCGGACAAAAGAAACGTTCAATACCACTACGACCTTGGTAACGACTTTTACAAGCTCTGGCTTGACGAGAGTATGACTTACTCTTGTGCCTTTTTTGAGAGTCCAGACAAGACCATAGAAGAAGCTCAGCAAAAGAAGAGGGAGATAATCTACGAAAAGCTTCAGCTAAACAGTGGTGATACGCTTTTGGACATCGGTTGTGGATGGGGTTCAATCATTTTAGAGAGTGCGGAGAGATTTGGTCTAAGGTCTGTCGGAATAACCCTTTCGGAGAATCAGTACGAATACGTTAAAGAGGAGATTAAAAGGAGAGGGCTTGAGGGAAGGGTTGAGGTCTACCTTATGCATTACGAAGAGCTTCCAAAGTTAAAAAGAAAGTTCACGAAAATCGTTTCCGTAGGAATGTTTGAGCATGTAGGAAAGGAAAATTACAAGAAGTTCTTCAAGAGCGTTTATTCCGTTCTTGAAAGGGGTGGGCTATTTCTCCTTCACACCATAGGCAAGCTCCACCCAGACTCCCAAAGCAGGTGGATAAGGAGGTACATATTTCCGGGCGGATACTTGCCTTCTATATCTGAAGTCCTTGAGGGTATGAGAGACTTTGACTTTACCTTAATTGACCTTGATAACTGGAGAATGCACTACTACTGGACCTTAAAAAAGTGGAAGGAGAGATTTTTGAAAAATGTAGATAAAGTAAAGGAAAAGTTCGGAGAGAGGTTCGTTAGAATGTGGGAGCTATACCTAACCGCATTGGCGGTGTCTTTCTTGATTGGTTCAAACTACGTATTTCAATTCCTGCTTTCTAAGGGCGTGAAGAACGACTATCCTGTAATAGAGAGGAAGTTTTTGGAGGAAACCTTAGAAGTGGGGTAAAACTATGGACAAAAAGAAAGTCCTCTTTCTTTGCACCCACAATTCCGCTCGTTCCCAAATGGCGGAAGCGATAATGCGCCACTATCTTGGGGATTACTACGAAGCCTACAGCGCTGGCACAAAACCGGGAAAAGTAAATCCCTACACCATAAAGGTCTTAGAAGAAATCGGGATAGATACCTCCGGTCTCTATTCAAAGAGCGTAGAGGAGTTTGTGGGCTGGGAGTTTGATTATGTTATTACCGTTTGCGACAGCGCAAAGGAGGAATGTCCCTTCTTTCCGGGAAAGGTCGTAATGCACAAGAGCTTTCCCGACCCCTCAAGCTACGAGGGAAGCGAAGAGGAAAAGCTCAACTTCTTCAGAAGAGTAAGAGACGAAATAAAGAGCTGGATTTTAGAAACCTTTGGCAAAGAAGCTAAGGATTCTTCCTCTTGAGCAATCCCGTGAGCTTGCTTATAAAGCCCTCTTCTTTGTAAACTCCCTTTTCTCCCATAACATCCGCAAGCTTTTCTAAAAGCTTTCTTTCCTTTTTGGAAGGATTTTTGGGAACGCTAATTCGTATGTGAACTACTAAGTCTCCTCTTCCACCGCTGTAGGGATAGCCTTTACCCGGAATGGTTTTCGTAGAGCCACACTCCGTTCCCGGCTGAATGAAGATTTCTTCTTCCTTACCTTCTAAGGTTGGAACCTTTACCGTTCCACCCAAAACCGCAATAGGATAGCTAATAAACTTCTCCACGTGAAGGTCCTTTCCAACCTTTTTAAATATTGGGTGCTCCTTTAGGACAACTTTTAGGTATAGGTCTCCGGGCTTTCCTCCGAAGTATCCAAAGTGTCCCTTTTCGGGAACCTTTAGAACCTCCCCTTCTTCAGTTCCGGGGGGAATGGTTATCTTTATAGTGTGTTTAACGGAAACTCTACCCCTTCCGTAGCAAGTTGGACAAGGATTTTTAATAATAAAGCCCTTTCCCCTACAAACGGAGCACGGCCTTGGAAAGGAAAATATTCCGCTTACCCTTTTTCCCTCTCCGTTGCAAGCGGGACATATAACGGTTTGAGCCTCTCCCTTAACGCCTTTTCCTTCACAGTCTGGACAGTCTGCCCACCTGTCGTAGGTTATAGTCTTTTCACACCCAAGCCCAGCCTCTTCCAAGGTTAAAGGGAGTTTCATCCTTATGTCTTGACCCTTTCTGGGTCTTCTCTTTTTCTCCCTTTCCCCCTTTATTATGCTCTCAACGAACTCTTGTATGTACTCTAAAAAGTCTCTGAACCTATTTACGTCGTTCCTTTCAAGGATTGCGTCGTATTGGGAACGCTTTTCGTCGTCAATGAGAACGTGATAAGCTTCGTTTATCTCTTTGAACTTCTCCTCAGCTGTGGGGTCGGGATTTACGTCGGGGTGATACAATTTTACGAGCCTCCTGTAAGCTTTCTTTATCTCCTCTTTTGTGGCGTTTCTACTGACCCCGAGTATCTCGTAGTAATTCTTTAACTTGGTCTCCATCAGAAATTAATAAAATCCTTTAGGCGCAAACAGTATTCAAGAAAAAAATCTAATAGAACCCTTAAGGAAAGTTAATATAGGAGTGAATCGTAAAATTTTCGTTAAGCCTGCAATAACTTTTCTTAATGCCCCTATATGACATACTTTATACACATTTATAAAGAAGATATTATTTAGTAAATAAGAGGTTAAGAAAATGATAGGGATGAGAGACGAGATTAGGGCTTTGGCGGAAGCGATAGAGAGGGAAAGCGTTCTTATTCACAGGGACGCTTTAATAGAAGCTTATAGGGACATCCACAAAATAGCCAAGTTTGGCATTGACAAGCTTATAAAAAAGGCTGCGGAATACGGTGGAAGGAAAGGAGCAAAAACGCTTAAAGAAAAGTACGGAATTTATACCGATAGACTGGACGATGTCCTTGAAGTTCTAACGATAATTGCAGAGTCCTCCCGAATGATTACCTTGTTTGAATACGACATAGAAAAGAAAGAGATAAAAATTCAGGGCTCTATACTCGTTGAAGCGGTGCAAAAGAGCGACAAACCCGTTTGCCAGCCCATAGCTGGATTCTTTAAGGGTTTTCTGAGTGAGTTCTTAGAAAGGGACTTCGAAGTTGAGGAGGTTATGTGTCAGGCACAGGGCTACGAACACTGCGTCTTTAAAATAAAACAAAAGGGTGTCAAGAAGTAAGCTCCTACTTCCCCTCACTCTTCCTTACTACTTTGGCGTATTTCTCAGAAATCTTCTCTACGACAAGGGGATAAAAAAACCTAAAAAACTTCCCGTTCCCGTTATATCCGTAGGTAATCTCTCGGTAGGGGGAACGGGAAAAACGAGCTTCGTTATATTCCTTGCGAACTTACTTAAAGAAAAAAGAGTATGCATCCTGCTAAGGGGCTACAAGAGAAAGAGTAAGGGAGTTTTGCTCGTATCTGAATACGGAAAGATTTTAACCGATTGGGAAAAGGCGGGAGACGAGGCATACCTCCTTGCTAAACTTTTACCTAACGCAAGCGTAGTAGTGTCCGAAGACCGCTACGAGGGTGGCGTTTTTGCAATAAAGCGTTTAGACCCACAGCTAATAATCCTTGACGACGGATTTCAGCACAGAAAGCTCCACAGGGATTTAAACATTCTTCTCCTAAAGAAAAAGGATTTAGAAGACTACCTTTTGCCTTACGGAAACTTGCGGGAGCCTTTGAGCTCTTTAAAGCGGGCGGATTTGGTAGTCTTAAGCTATCAAGAAGTAGAGCCCTTTGAGTTTAACTCCGAAAAGCCAACTTTTAAGATGCAAAGAGAATTTAATTCAGTTCTTAACTCAAACTTTGAGGAAATTCCCATAGAGCACTTAAAGGAAAAGGAGGTTATAGCTTTTAGCGGACTTGGAGATAACGAGCAGTTTCTAAAAACCTTAAAGAAGCTCGGGTTTAAAGTAAAAGAATTCCTATCCTTCCCAGACCACTACGATTACAAAGAGTTTAGACCGAAAAAAGAAGAAACTTACTTAACGACTCCAAAGGACTTAGTAAAGCTTCAGAATTACGAAAACGTTTTTGCCCTAAACTTTAAAGTAAAAGTAGATAGGGAAGAGGAGCTCTACAGGATTATTTGTAGAACTTTTTGCTAATCTGAGCCCTTTCCTCTCTGCAGTTAACGTCTTCCCTATCAATGTATTCTCTTAGCTTTTGAACCGCTTCTTCTCCCGTTACCAAGTCTTGTAGGTCTCTTTCAAGGTTCGTAGGCTTTATCTTGGCTATCCATCCCTCCCCGTAAGGGTCTTCGTTTATTAGGTCTGGCTTGTCAAAGAGCTTCTCGTTTCTTTCTATTACCTCTCCTTCTATGTCCGCAGGAACGGGTCCAGCCCACTTTCCACTTTCCAAGCTTGCAATTGGCTTTCCCTTACTTACCTTCTTTCCGGGCGGCTTAATCCTTATGTTTATTATCTTCCCTGCCCTTGCCTGACCTATGTCCGTAACGCCAACAGTTACCGTTCCGTCTTCGTTTACCCTAAACCACACTTGATTTTCTATATCGTAGTATAGGTCCTTTGGAATAATGCATCCTCTGTACTCTTCAACCTTTTGTGCCATACTCTAACCCCCACAAAATTTTACAAGAATTTTCAAGAAGAGAGACTTTCTCGTAAGCCTCTACGAGAGAGTCTCCAACCGCAAACACCCCGTGGGACTTAACTACTGCAACGCTTATGTCTTTAAGAGTCTCTGAGAGCTTTTGTGCAAGCTCTTCACTTGCGGAAGTCCTCTCTACGCTTATAACGGGAACCTCTCCCAAGGCAATTTTCCCTTCGCTATCAATTGGGACAATCTTTTCCGTGAGGAAAGACAGCTTTATTGCGTAAATGGCGTGAAGGTGAACCACCGCCTTTTTTCCCGTTTCTTTTAATATTCTTCTGTGAACATCTCGCTCCGAAGATGCCCTTTCTTCTAAGATTGAACCTCCCCAAAAGGGAATAGCTATAATGTCTTCGTCCTTTAGATTTATCAAATTGCTTCCCCTTCTCGTTATAAAAAGTTTTTCACCCCAGAGCCTGCTGAGATTTCCCGTATATCCGTAAGTTAAGCCCTCCGTGGATATCAGCCGTGCTACTTCTCTAAACTCCTTAAGGACGAATTCCATTTAATCTGAAGAATAATACACAAAGCCACCGTAGGTATTAAAAATTTTCTTATAGAAGTATAATCTCTTAAAAGGAGGTGGAGTCATGGGACAAATGGTTGAGTTTGAAAAGAACGGAGTTAAAGTGAGGGGATACATTGCTACTCCCAAGTGGGGTGGTCCTGCGGTTTTGGTATTTCACGAGTGGTGGGGATTGGAAAGCCCCCTTTCTAACATAAAGGAAATCTGCGATAGGTTTGCAGAAGAAGGGTTCGTAGCCTTTGCTCCAGACTTTTACGAGGGCAAGAGTGCGGACAACCCAGAGGATGCGGGAAAGCTCATGATGGACATGTTTCAAAACAGAATGGAACAGGTAGATAAGATATTCAAGGCTTCTGTTGAGTTCGTAAAGGAGTGTAGATACACCTCTCCTAAGAAGGTAGGAATAACCGGCTTTTGTTGTGGTGGGACGCTCGCTATGTACTTTGCGGCAAAATTTCCCGAGCTCATAAACGCAAGCGTTCCCTTCTACGGACTTCCCCAGCTAATAAAAATTGATGCGGAAAACATAAAGGTTCCCATCTTCTTTATCCTTGCGGAAAAGGACGAGTTCGTAAACAACGACGAGGTTATAGACATAGCTAAGAAGGTTTGGAAAAACGGAGTAGATGTTAAGGTAAAGGTCTATTCTGGAGTCACTCACGCCTTCTTAAACGAAAAAAGAATGGAAGTTTACGACCCATGCAGGGCTAAGGACGCTTGGAACCTAACTGTGGAGTTCTTTAAGGAGTATCTCTAATCCTATCTTTTCTCCTTTCCCCTTCCCCCCTAAAAATTTCCCCTCAGCTTCCGATAAATATCATTGAAAGAAGTTAAAAAGGAGGTGAAAGGCGATGGCAACCAGAATTAATTACAATTATGAGGCTGCCGTTACTCATACTACTTTACAACAAAACGAAAGGCTTTTGAACAGGTCTCTCTTGAGACTTTCTACCGGCCTTAGGATTCTCTCTGCTTCTGACGACGCTTCTGGACTCTTTATTGCAAACCAGTTAGCCGTAGTCTCCGCAGGACTTGAACAAGGAAACAGAAACATCCAGTTTGCAATCTCCGCTCTCCAGATAGCGGAAGGTGGCGTTTCCCAAATCTTTGACAAGCTAAAGGCGATGTACCAAAAGGCGGTAAGCGCTGCTAACGACATCAACGACCCCAACGCAAGAGCTGCACTCCAAAAGGACATTGAAAATCTAAGAGACGCTATTCTCAAAATAGCTCAAGATACCGAATACAACGGAACGAGACTACTAAACGGTACTTTCAATAACGTAAAAATCCATTACGGAGCAAGAAGCGTTCAAACCCTATCCATAAGCATAGCAAGTGTTCTGCCCCAGCACCTTGGCGGATACGTGGCTGAAAATAATCCTGCTCCTGTTTATAGTAATAATCAAGACCTTGCTACCTTACTACGCGATCCCGACAATGGCAACAATCCTTATTCCGTACGTGACGGAGACTCCTTACGGTTTACATTTACCGACGGAACGCAGGTTACTTTAAACACCAAAGAACAGTTGGGATATAGGTTTGGTGGAACATACATACTTGACGCTTCTACTATTGCTAATACTATCAACAACAATCCTACTCTCCAATCAAAGGGAATAAGAGCATATGCAGAAAACACATCAGTAGCGGATGTTGCTTTCACCTTACCAGTAGATAGTGGTCGTAGGGTAACGATTAGATATTATGTTGGTGGAGAAAGAGTATTTGAAAAGACTTATACTTCTGCACCTACTTTGGACCAATTTATAGCTGACATAAACGACCAAGCGGGAGGGAAACTTATAGCTTCCAAAGACTCCAGCGGAACTAAACTCGTTCTCTCAACTCCTAATGGTGAAACCATATCTGTGGAAGTTGTAAATAACAATGCTACTAGTAATGTTGACTTAAGGACGCTCATTCAAATTGGATCCGCTCAGAATGTAAATGTAGCACCAAATAATACAGGTTCTGCAGTCAAAGTAGGAACCTTAACCGTTATGGGAAGCGAAAAGTTCACCGTTGAAGGAGGTGGTATAGCTTACTTTGCAACTGCAACGAGTGGAAACTTTAGGTCTCTCAACGACATAGACGTTACCACCAACAAGGGCGCGGAAATTGCAATGGTTCTCATCCAAAGTGCGATTAGACAAGTGGATACGATTCGTTCCCAAATAGGTTCAACCATAATAAACCTCCAAGCTATTTACGATGCTCAAGCCGTAGCAAAGGACAACACGGACAACGCAGAAAGCGTCATTAGAAACGTAGACTTTGCAAAAGAGATGACGGAATTCGTTAAGTATCAAATCAGAATGCAGTCCGGTATAGCAATGCTCGCCCAAGCAAATACGCTACCTCAGCTCGTTCTACAACTGCTAAGGTAATAGAGGTGGTTTTCTTCTCTTCTCTCCTTTTAACTCTTTTTGTAGGTGCTAAGGAATGAAGGTAGAAGGAGGAGACCTCTCCTTTAATAGGGAGTTTTACAAAGAACTCCAAAGGATAACGAGTGGAAATGGAGACGGGCAAACTCTGGCGAATGTGAAAAAAGAAATAGAGAAAAAAACGGAAGAACTCCAAAAGGTTGATAACGAAATAATTCAAAAAACCCTTGAGGAAATAAGAAAAAAACTTGATTACCTAAACAAATACCTAAAGATTGAGATAGACGACCAATTAGAGATACCTGTTGTGAAAATCATTGAAAAGGAAACCAATAGAGTTATAAGACAGATACCCCCCGAATACCTTTTAGAGCTTATGAAAAGAATAGACTTGATGCTCGGTATTCTTTTAAACGAGAGGGTGTAATTTATGGCAGGTGAATTTTACCTTTCTGGACTTACTGGGGCCTTTGAGTGGGGAAGTATAGTTCAGAGTATAATAGCGCTAAAGTCAATCCCCGTTCAGAGACTCTCAGAAGAAAAAAGAGCTATATCCCAGAAGTTAGAACTTCTTGGAAAACTTTCAGAGAGTATAGACAACCTAAGGTCCGTCCTTGAAAACTTCAACCTTGAACAAACCTTAAGAAGGAAAAGCGGAGCCGTGAGCAATCCAGAAGTCCTCAGCGTATCTGCCTTAGATAACGCTCCCGAAGTAAGCTTTACGATAAACGTTCTCCAAACCGCTCAAAAGGAGATTCTCGTATACGACGAGGGTTTTAACTCTCTTACCGAACCCGTGGGCTCAGAAGGAGTTTTTACCTTAAGGTATTACAAGGACTTAGATAACTTCGTTGAGTTTAACGTTGAATACTCTTCTGGGGACACTTTAAGGGACATAGTCAACAAAATTAACCAAGCTCAAAACTACGTTAAGGCTTCTATATACTACGACGGGAAAAAGTACAAACTCATGCTCATGGAAGCCTCTGAGTCTAACTCTTCTGTAGAGACAGCTCCAGACCTTTCGGTAAAAGTTATACATCTTTTGGGAAGTCTTCCTCAGCAGTTTGGACATAACGTCCTTCTTCAGCCAGCCAAAAACGCTCAGATTCAGATAGGAAACGGGTTGCCAATAAGCAGTTCTTCTAACGCTTTTGAGAATGTCCTTGACGGAGTAAGTATAGCCGTTAAAAAAACAGGTTCTTCCACGGTTGAGATTAAGCGGAGTTTTAACGGCATTTCTGAATTTTTAAACAACTTTGCAAAAACCTACAACGAAATAATAAATCAAGTAAAGAGTTTGACCATTGGTGAGAAGGCACCCTTTAGAGGCGAAAACTCCATAATGGACTTAAGGTTTAGACTTGCAAATACGCTAAATCCCTTAATAGAGCTTGGAATAGTTGAAGTGAACGAAGAGGGAACGATAAAAATTTCCGGTAATTTAGAAGAAATAATTAGTAAGGACCCAGATAGGTTTAAAAGCAAGTTTAACGAGTTTTTAAATAAGGCAAAAACCCTAATCAACCAACAGAGCAAAAGTTTTTCTGAATTTAGAAAGGTTCTAAAAGAAAAAACGGAAAGAATTGACGAAAGAATCAGGATTCTTTCCCAAAGACTCGTTAAAGAAGAAGAAATCTTGAAAAAGCAATTTGCTCAGCTTGAGGACTTTATAAGGTATGCAAACTCCATAAAGGCAAGACTTCAGGATTTTATAGTAGCCATCTCACAGGCTGGAGGTAATAGAAAATGATTAAAAATCCAGCTTACACTTACCTTCAAAATATGGTAGAAAGCGCCTCTCCCCTTGAGCACATAATAATGCTCTACGATAAGGCTATCTCCTGCACGGAAGAAGCTATAAGGCTATTTGATTACAAAGACGACCTTGAGAAAAGAAAGGAGTTTATATACAACTTAGACAGGGTTTACGAAATAGTATCGGTTCTTAGGGCTTTTTTAGACATGGAAAAGGGCGGTGAGATAGCGAAAAATCTAAGTCAGATATACACGATAATCCTCAATACTCTCGTGAATCCCAACAAAACTAAGGAAGAGCTCCTAAAGATAGCGGAAATCCTTAGAGAATTAAAAGAATCTTGGGAGTACGTTAAAAAGTGTGAAGTTGAAAAAAGTGTATAATATTTAGCAGAGGGGTCTAGTATGGGGAAATTTCATCCGTTAGTGGTATATTTTTTAGTAGGACTCATAACCTTTGCTTACCTATCTTACACAGCTTATTACACAGTCTTTAAAAGAAACATGGCATTTTTATTCCAGTACGCTTTTGCCAATCACGCTATATCCATATTCCTTTCTATACTGGCGGTAATTACGGGATTTTCTCAAGCTAACGACCCATACATTCAGCAAAAAACGACCCTTTTATACCTATTACCCCACAAGCTGTTTGGTATTCTTCTAACGGTTTACACTTTAGTCAGCTTTCCCATCTTTTGGATAAAGCGGGAAGATACGCAGTGGAGATGGGGAGCAGTTCTTGGACTGGTAGGACTAGGCCTTACGGTAATAACGCTAATCTTTGGCTGGCTTTTAAGATTGATGTTCTTCTAAGAGTGCTTAAATTTATTCCTTATGCTTGAGAAGTATAAAATTCTTAAAGACTACGCTGGGCCTTCCCAGTTAAAATACATGTCTTACGAAGAATTAGAGGAGCTTGCTCAAGAGGTCAGAGACTACATCGTGCAGGTGACCTCAAAAAACGGAGGACACGTAGGACCAAGCCTTGGGGTAGTTGAGCTCACCATAGCGCTCCTAAGGGTTTTCAATCCCCCAAAGGACGTAATAGTTTGGGACATAGGACATCAGGGATATTCTTGGAAGATTTTGACCGATAGAAAGGAAGAGTTTCAAACTCTAAGGCAGTACAAGGGAATCTCTGGGTTTTTAAGAAGAGACGAAAGTCCCTACGATGCCTTTGGGGCTGGTCATAGCTCAACCTCTATATCCGCAGCCCTTGGCTTTAGAGTAGCTAAGGACTTAAAGGGAGAAAAAGAGGATTACGTAGTTGCGGTAATAGGAGACGGAGCTTTAACGGCAGGAATGGCTTTTGAGGCTCTAAACAACGCAGGACACTTAAGACCCAATAGGTTTATAGTAATCCTGAACGACAACGAAATGTCCATATCTCCCAACGTAGGAGCAATCTCAACCTATCTCAGCAAAATAATAAGCGGACGCTTTGTTCAAGAAACCCGTCAGAAGGTAAAGAGACTTCTCCAGCACTTTGGGGAGAGACCTTTAAGACTTTTGAAACTTACCGAGGAGTTTTTAAAGGGTTTAATCTCTCCGGGCGTAATATTTGAGGAGCTTGGATTTAACTACATAGGACCCGTAAACGGCCACGACCTTCCCTCGTTGGAAACCACCCTCAAGAATGTAAAAGATATAGAAGGACCCGTTTTGGTTCATGTTTATACCAAGAAGGGTAAGGGTTATAAACCCGCAGAAGAAGACCCAGTAAAGTGGCACGGAGTGGCACCCTACAAGATTGAGAGCGGAGAAATAATAAAAAAGCCCTCTTCTCCTCCTACTTGGACCTCGGTGTTTGGAAAAGCCCTCGTAGAGCTCGCAGAGCAAGACGAAAGAATAGTTGCAATAACTCCCGCTATGAAAGAGGGTTCGGGGCTCGTGGAGTTTGCAAAGAGGTTTCCAGAGAGGTTTTTTGATGTAGGGATTGCAGAGCAACACGCCTGCACCTTTGCGGCTGGACTTGCAGCTGAAGGTTTTCGGCCCGTTGCAGCTTACTACTCTACCTTCCTCCAAAGGGCTTACGACCAAGTTATACACGATGTTGCCCTTCAGAACCTTCCCGTGACCTTTGCGATAGACAGGGCAGGTCTCGTTGGAGACGACGGGCCTACCCATCACGGAGTTTTTGACCTTTCCTATTTAAGGTGTATTCCCAACATGGTCGTGTGTGCTCCAAAAGACGAACAGGAACTGAGAGACCTTTTATATACGGGAATATACAGCGGAAAGCCCTTTGCTTTGAGGTATCCAAGGGGGGAAGCCTACGGCGTTCCAACAGAAGGGTTTAACAGGATTGAGATAGGAACTTGGGAACTGCTCTTAGAAGGTGAGGATGCGGTTATTCTTGCGGTAGGCTATCCCGTTTACCAAGCCCTAAGGGCTGCAGAAAAACTCTACAAGGAAGGAATAAAGGTTGGAGTAGTAAACGCAAGGTTCGTAAAGCCTATGGACGAAAAGATGCTTGAAGAGCTTGCAAGAAAATACGACCTGTTTATAACGGTAGAAGACAACGTAATAATAGGCGGTTTTGGGAGTGGAGTTTTAGAGTTCTTTGCAAGAAAGGGAATAACGAAGAGAGTAATAAACCTCGGAGTCCCCGACGAGTTTATTGAACACGGAAAACAAGACATCTTAAGGAAGCTCGTAGGAATAGATGCAGAAAGCATAGAAAAGACAGTCAAAGAAGAGCTCTTAAAAAAGAGATTCGTTTAATTCTTCTTTTCCTGCTCCGCTTTCCACTTTAGATAACTTTCAATGAATTCGTCTATTTCTCCGTCCATGACTGCCTCAACGTTTCCCGTCTCGTAGCCCGTTCTTAGGTCCTTTACCAGCTTGTAAGGGTGGAATACGTAAGACCTTATCTGGTGTCCCCAACCAATTTCGGTTTTTTCTCCTTGGTATTGCTTTTTCTTTTCTTCTAACTTTTGGAGCTCAAGCTGATAGAGTTTTGCCTTTAAAAGCTGGAGAGCCCTCTTCTTATTCTGATACTGGGACCTTTCTTGCTGACAAGTTACGACTATACCGGTAGGAATGTGGGTGATTCTTACCGCGGTGTCGGTTTTATTAACGTATTGTCCTCCCGCACCAGAAGCCCTAAAGGTCTCTATCTTCAGGTCTTCAGGCCTTATTTCTATGTTTATCTCCTCGTCAATTTCAGGCATCACGGAAACCGCTGCAAAAGAAGTGTGCCTTCTTGCGTTAGCGTCAAAGGGAGAAATCCTTACGAGCCTGTGAACTCCCTGTTCTCCCTTTAAGTATCCGTAAGCGTAGGGCCCCTTTATTAGGAGGGTTACGCTCTTTATTCCAGCAACGTCGTCGGGGGTTATGTCCACAACTTCAACTTCGTATCCCTTCTTTTCTGCCCACCTTTTGTACATCCTAAAGAGCATCTCAGCCCAGTCGCAAGCCTCCGTTCCACCCGCTCCCGCCTGAATAGTAAGGTAGGCGTTCTTTTCGTCCATCTCTCCAGACAGGTAAGTCTTAATCTCAAGCTGCTTTAGGGCTTTTTCTATCTCCTGTATCTCTTCGTTTAGCATAGCCCATGTTTCCGTGTCTTCTTCGGGCGTTATCTTGGCAAGCTCTTCAACGTCCCTTAGGGACTTTTCTAAGGAGTTTATATTAGAAAGGGTTGCCTCCACCCACTTCCTTCTCTGTATAGTCTTCTTTGCCTTCTCTTGGTCCTCCCAAAAATCTGGAGAGCCCATAGTTTCGTCAAGTTTTTTTAGCTCTTCCTCAAGTGCGGTTGGATTCAAAATCCTCTTTACGTCCTCAAACCGTTCTCTAAGTTCCTCTACCTTAGTTTTTAGCTCTATCATCTCTTTTTAATTTATTAGAATTAGCTATTCTACTACCCTGTATCCCCACTCTTCAACCGCTTGCTTTAGACTCTCAAAAGGAACTTCCTTCTCAAGCTTTACCCTTACCTTTCCCGTATCTAAGAAAACCTCTACATCCGATACACCCTCAATAGTGCTAAGGGCTTTCTTTACGGTGTTGACGCAGTGCATACAAGTCATTCCTTCCACTTTAAATTCCCTTTCTTCCATAAGACTTAAATTTATATCACAGGGACAAAAGAATAGCTCCGAAAACCATAAATATAGACGCCCAAAGGGCGTACCTAATTTCTTCCTTAAAGAAAATCTTTCCGTAGAGTATGTCTAAAAGTATGGCAAGCCTCTCAAGGGCAGCCACATAAGAGGCGTAAGTGTATAGGTATGCCCAGGTGTAAAAGACCATTCCCAAGGAAAAGAGGACTCCTATCACGGGGAAGAGCTTTTCTTTAATTATTACCTTCGGTGGTTGAAACTCTTTGACGAAAGGCAAAAGTCCCAAGCTCATCACTACGCAGTAATACCAAGCAAAGAAAAACTGATTACTACTCACGACCGCAATTTTTCCTATAACGACGTTGAGTCCAAAGAGTGCAGCGGAAAGAAGAGCGTAAAGGGCTCCCCGGTTTACCTTGAAAAAGCCCTTTAGGTCTGTTCCCGAAAGGAGAATACTCCCGAAAATTATAAGTAAGATTCCTAAAATACCGTGAGGACTTAGCGACTCTCCTAATACGAGCCACCCAACAAGGGCAGAAAAAAGAGGCATAAAGGCAAAAAAGGGCATTGCAACCGAAAGGGGAGAGTGTTTAATCGCTTTTATGAAAAGTATAGAAGCTATTACTTCTGTTGGAAGCCAAAGAAAGGTAGTTAGAATTACCTTCTTATTTAGGTCCCAGTAAAGGAGTCCGAGGGGAAGTAGCAGAATAGCTCCCAAAGGGAAGCGAATCCACAGGACGAAGTTTTCTTCGTATCCCCTTTTTAGGGCAAGCTTGTTGAATATGTCGTTCGTAGCCCAAGATAGGGCAGAAAGTAGGGAGAGAAGGGCTCCAAGTAGGTGGTTGTATTCCATTTAGCTTAGAGGGATTTTCTCGTAGTGTTTGAACTCCTGCTCCCAAAGGTAAGAAAGCTGAAGAAGGGTAGTCTCGTCCCAAGGTCTTCCAATTAGTTGTCCGCCTACGGGAAGGCCGTTCTTCCAAGCTATGGGAACGGATATTGCTGGAAGTCCCGCAAGGTTTACGGGAACCGTTAGTATGTCTGAGAGGTACATGTCTATGGGGTTTTGGGTCTTTTCTCCTATTTTGAAGGGAAGGGTTGGGGTTGTAGGAGAAGCTATTACATCTACCTCTTTGAAGGCTTTTATAAAGTCTTCGTAAATGAGCCTTCTAACCTTTTGAGCTTTTAAGTAATAAGCGTCGTAATATCCTGCAGAAAGGGCAAAGGTTCCAAGCATTATTCTCCTTTTTACTTCCGTTCCAAAGCCCTCGTCCCTGGTTTTTGAATAAAGCTCTCCTATGTCTTTGTAGTCCTTGGCTCTGTAGCCGTATCTTACACCGTCGTATCTTGCAAGGTTTGAAGAGGCTTCAGAGGGAGCTATTATGTAGTAGGTTGGGATTGCGTACTTAACGTGGGGAAGGGAGACCTCCTTTACCTCGTAGCCAACCTTTTCAAAAAACTTAATCCATTCCTCAAAGGCCTCTTTTACTTCTTCTTGAAGTTCGTATTCAAAGTACTCTTTCGGAATTCCTATTCTCAGCTTTTCGGGAACTTTGTATAGCTCCTTACTCCAATTTGGAACGGGCTTTTTTGCACAGGTGCTGTCCCTTTCGTCCCAACCGCTTATTACTTCTAAAACGATAGCCACATCTTCCGTCCTTCTTCCAAAAACGCCAATCTGGTCAAGGGAAGAAGCAAAAGCCACGAGTCCGTATCTTGAAACCCTACCGTAGGTAGGCTTTATGCCTATAACTCCGCAAAAGGCAGCAGGCTGACGGATTGAGCCACCAGTGTCCGAACCAAGGGAAACGGGAGCAGAAAGAACCGCAACAGTAGCCGCAGAGCCCCCCGAAGAACCACCCGGAACCCTCTCTAAATCCCAAGGGTTTCTGGTAGTAAAGAATGCGGAATACTCGGTAGAAGAACCCATTGCAAACTCGTCAAGGTTAGTCTTTCCTACTATCAGAGCACCTTCCTTTTTAAGTCTTTCTACGGCAGTAGCGTCATAGGGAGCTACGAAGTTTTCTAAAATCTTTGACGCGCAGGTAGTTTTCTCCCCTTCAACGAGTATGTTGTCCTTTATCGCAATAGGAATACCAAAGAGTTTTTTGTCTTCTTCTGGCTTTTCTAACTTCTTCGCCTCTTCGTAAGCCTTTTCGTATAGGGGAGTTATGTAAGCTTTTACCTTTTCTTCGGTTTCTTTAAATCTATCGTAAAAGGCTTCTACTACTTCCGTAGCCTTTACTTCCCCTTTTTGTATTAGTTCCCTTAGCTCCCTCAGGGATTTCTTCCACAGCATAAGTGGTATTCTATCATGCCTCTCCTATGTCCTCCCTTTCTACCTGTATGTTTTCGGGATTGTACATCCCCTCAACTCCGTAATAGTGCATGTAGCTTCCCATTTCTTTTTCTATCTCTTCCGCACACTTAGCGCAGTATCTCGTCCAAGGAATAGCGCACAGTCTTGCCTCTGGAATTTCCACCCCACAACTTTCACATATTCCGTAAAGACCCTTTTCTATCTTTTCTAAAGCGTAGTCAATCTCTTTTATTGTGGCTATCTCAACCTGTGAGAGGTTATCAAGGAGCTCTTCCGTGTAAGTCATTAGACCTATGTCTTCCCAGTCTCTTGGCTCCTTTGATTCCTCTCCAAGTCTTTTTTGGGTTTCTTCTTTTTCTAAAAACCTTTCCAATATCTTTGCCCTTTCTTCAAGGAGTTTTTCTTTGCACTTTTCTAAAAGCTCTTTATTCATAGCCTCCTCCTCTTGCCGTAATTAAAAGAAAAAATATAAACCACTCTTTTTCTATTTCAAAACTTTTTTTGTTTTTATGTAAAAGATGTATAGGTCTAACTCTCCTAGGCTCATTCCAAGCTCTTGGGCGAGCTTTTTTAGAGCCTCTTCCGCTTCTAAATACACCTTTGGCGTAAGCGTTTTTACTGGTCTGACGAGTCCCTTTTCCTTTAGAAAGCTAAAGATGTGTCTGTCCACTATAGCAAGCTCAAAGAAGCCTATGTTTCTCAAGAAGTGAGAGGCCTCTTTGTATCCAAAACCCTTAATCTTGTAGGGGGAGTTTGGACTTGCTAGGAGCTCTCTTAACACCTTTGGGTTTTTCTCTTTCTTCAGGAGTTTTTGTATTTCTGGAAACTTCGTTCTTGCCTCCACAATCCTTTGAGCCCTTTGCTCCGCATACCTGTGGCCAAATTTTTTCAGAGTTTCGGATAGCTCCTCAAAGCTTTTATTCGTAAAGCCCTCCTCTCCAAGGTGGGCTTGTAGTTTTATACCGAGTGTTGCGGAGGAATTGGCGGTCAAAATACAAAAGCAAAGCTCGGAAAACATACCAGCTTCGTAGTCTAAGTCAAGGAATGGCCTAAAGTCGTAATGGGTTTTCCCCTCTTCTCCAAGCCTTTTGAACTCCTCTATTCTTTTGTCTACGAAAGTCTTTACCTGTGGGATAACCTTTTTAATTTCCTCTACTGCTTTCATGCTTTTTTAATTCTAAGGCGTATTCAAGGACGCTTAGCTTCATTTTGCCGAAGGCTTCGTCTACCGCTTTCCTTTTTGGAATCTCACCGTAAGAGGAATTAACGAAGTAGGGAGCTGAGCTCGTAAACTCCCTGTCGTTTAGGCGAACTTTGAGATAGAAAATGTAGCTACTTACCCTTTGTTTGGGAGAAATAGAAATAGGCGTTTCCGAGTAGGAGAATTCCGCATACATTTTTTGGGCTTTATCATTGCAAGAAAGCGTAAATCCCGCTTCCAAGAATAGATTTCTTAAGTGGTAGTAAAGTCTTTGGGCTACGTAGGGGTCTTCTCCGAGGTCCTTAAGGTCTAAACAAATCTCTTTACCGAAAGAGAGAGAAATGAAGAGTAAAAGACTTAAGAGCAACATCCGAACTTCTCCATGAGTTTTTGTTTTACGTAAGGGTGAACCATTCCGTCTAAATTACCGCAATACGAGGCTATGTCTCTTACGATAGTTGAGCTTATGTGTATGTATTCTTGAGAGGGCATCATGAATACAGTTTCAACGCCTGCGAGCCTGAAGTTCGTTAGAGCGATTTGGAGCTCGTATTCAAAGTCTGTAAATAGCCTAACTCCTCGGACTATTACCTTTATTCCTTCTTTTTTCATAAACTCCACGAGGAGTCCGTCAAAGCTCTTGACTTGAACGTTTTTTAGGTCCTCAGTCATCTTTTGAAACATTTTGACCCTTTCTTCAACGTCAAAAAGGAGGTTTTTTCTGGGCCTTTTTGCGACTGCAACTATAACTTCGTCAAAGATTTGGGCGCTTCGCCTTACTATGTCAAGGTGTCCGTAGTGGGGAGGGTCAAAGGTTCCGGGATAAACTACTCTTTTGACCATATTGATAATAGTGTATCACTGTATTGCCTTTCCTCTGGAGCGTTAAAGCGTCTTTTCTTTTCGTGTTCTAAAATAAAAACTCCTCCCTCCTCAAGTTTGGATAGTGCAAGCTTTATGAGTCTCTCGTAGTCTTTGTCGCTAAGTAGGTATGGAGGGTCTGCAAAAATTACGTGAAACTTTTCTTTGGTACTCTCAAGAAATCTAAAGGCATCTCCCGTTATTACTTTTCCGCTTTTCGTCTTTTTCTTGATTTCTTGGGCAAGCTTTCTGTTTTTTTCTACGAAGGTTACTTTAGCTCCCCGCCTTTCTGCCTCAAGCCCTATCTGCCCCGTTCCCGCAAAGAGGTCCAAAAACTTCAGCTCCGATATGTCCCCAAGGATGTTAAAAATGGCGTTTTTTACTATGGACTTTGTAGGTCTTAGGTAGTCTAAGTCTTTCTTTTTCACGGAAGTTATTATACTAATTCCCTATTATACAAACCCCAAAATTCTCAAAGCGCTTTCCCCTCTTTATGTCCAAAAGAAACTTAAAGAAGCGAGATTCGGAAGAAGTATAAAGCTTCCACTCCCTTAAGGGTTTGCACTCAAAAGAGCCCACTTTAAACAACACTATTGCCGGAGCTTCAATCTCGGAGGGTTTTTTATTTCTGATAACGACTCTGTCTGCGTAAAAGGGGAGGTTGTGATGAAAGTGTTCTATTTGGTAAGTTTTTAGCTTACCTTGTGGGTCTACGGACTTTATAAACTTTCCTATCTCGTCGTAGGGGCGATAGTTTTCTACGAAGGGAAGCACTACCGCGAAAAGGTAAAAAAGAAAAGAAAATCCTGCAAAAGCTGGAAAGTAAATAACTCTCTTTAAAAAGAACGGAGCTAAGCTCAAGAGCAGAAGGGGAAGCAAAAGCAAGCTGAATTTGTAAAAGACTCCTACTACTATGAGAGCTAAGGTTAATAAAAACCCTAAGAACGCTAAGGAAACCTCTTTGAACCTGCAAAGGAAAGAATTCCGTAAGAAAGAGGCGGTAAGAATCGCCATAGCGGGATATGCTGGCATTATGTAAACGGGAATTTTCATCTTTACGAGGGAAAAGGTTATAAAAATTACGAGAAACCACACCAAGGGAAAGCGTAGCTCCTTCCTTTTGAACCCAAAAAGAACCGCAGGAAACACGAGAAAGGAATAAGGCAAAAAGGAAACATTAAGGTCAAGAAGGTATTGATACACCGGGTCTTGCTGAAGTCCGTAAATCCTTTTTACGTTTTCCTTTAGGAAAACTTTTAAAAACTCTTCTGTGTGGGCTACATATTGATACAAAAACCACCAGCCACTTAAAATAACCACGAAAAGCGTCCCCGCGTAATACCTGAGCTTTAAAAGCTCCTTCGGGTCTTGGAAAAGAAGGAAAACAAAGACTATTGCTGCTGGGATTAAAAAGCCAACGGGACCCTTCGTAAGAACTGCAAAGACTGAGGCAAGGAGGGCTAAGAGAAAGTAAAACCATCTTTTACTTTCGTAGTAGAAAAACCAAAGCACGAGAGTCAGAGTAATAAAGAAGGTTAAAGGAACCTCTGGAGAGGTGTATCTTGCGTTTGCCACGAAGATAAAAGAAAGATTCAGGATTATTGCAGACAGAAGCGCGGTTTCTTCCTCTTTTAGGAGTCTCTTAGCCAAAAGGTAGGTTAAAAATCCCGTAAGTATTCCAAGTAAGGCTATAAAGAACCTAAGACCAAACTCGTTAATTCCGAAAATCTTAAAGCCCAAAACTCCAAGCCAATAGGTTAAGGGGGGTTTGTTTAGCCTTACCTCCCCGTTGTAGATGGGAGTTAGGTAGTCTCCCGTCTTTAGCATGTTTTTTGCACCGTCCGCGTAGAAGGACTCGTTGTAAATCCACACGTCGTTTGTGCCAAGGTTGTAAAAGTAGAGGAAAAGGAGGGGAAGGAAGGCTAAGAAAACTCTTTTCATTCGGTAAAGATTTGCCCCTCTATGGGCTGAACGATAACTCCTTGCTCTTCAATGAACTTTATCGCCCTTTCTATCTCTTCCTCCTCTCCGTCTATTTCTACCGTAATGATTCCGGTGTCTTTGGAAACCTTTGCGGTCCTAATGTTTACAACTACGTCAAAGTTTTTACAAACCATGCAAAGAACGGGCTCTTTTACCTTCTCTTCTGGGTAAATTAACTGGAGCCTTATCATGTTCATAATAGAAAAATTTTAACCTTAAGATTCCTCAACGATTACCCTGTATTCCGCGGGTTTTTCTATGTCTTTTAGCTCTTCGGGTAGTCTTTGGAGCTCTTCCATTAAAACTTCCCTAATTTCCTTTAAGCTCGGAAGTGCTTTAACGAGTCTTCCGTTTTCTACAATCTTCTCAACGAGCTTCTCCCCCTCTTTTTCCTTTTCGTATCTAACTACCTCGTCGTAGGAAAACTTGCCGTTTTCGTAATGCCTATAGACCTGTCTTTTGTAGGGAAAGGTCTTTTTTCCGGGACTGAGCTTGTATTTGGGCTTTCCTTCGTATTCAACGAGCTTGTAGGCTATGTCAAGGTAAGGGGCGTCCGCGGAGGTTATAAACTTCGTTCCAACGCCAAAGGCGTCTATTGGTGCTCCCTCTTCAAGCCACCTCTTTATCTCGTATTCGTCCGCTCCCCCGCTTACGACTATCCTTACCTCTTTCAATCCCGCTTGGTCTAATGTCTTCCTTACTTCCTTTGAGAGCTCCACTACATCTCCGCTGTCTATACGAACGCCTACCACCGGAACGCCTTCCTTAGCAAGCTCTACGACCTTTTTTGCAGCCAGAGTAGTGTCGTAGGTATCTATAAGGAATATAGTCCTATCGGGATAAAGTCTTGCAAAAGCCCTAAAGGCTTCCTCTTCGCTCTCAAATATCATAACGTAGGAGTGAGCCATCGTTCCTACAACTGGAATTCCAAAGAGCCTTCCAGCTTCTACGTTTGAGGTTCCGTCAAAACCCGCTATGTAAGAGGCCCTTGCTGCTAAAATCCCCGCTTCAAGCCCGTGAGCCCTTCTAAAGCCAAAGTCTATAAGCTTCCTTCCCTTAGCCACCAAATAACTCCTTACCGCTTTGCTTGCAATTAGGCTCTCAAACTGAATGGTGTTTATAACCAAGGTCTCCAAGATTTGAGCCTCTGGCAGGGATGCCTCTACCTGAACTACGGGCTCGCTTTGGAAGTAAATCCTACCCTCGGGAATGGCGTAAAGATTCCCCCTAAACTCAAAATCCCTTAAGTAGTCTAAAAAGTCCTCTTTAAAAATACCCAAAGACCTTAGGTACTTTAGCTCTTCCTCTGAAAACCTAAAGCTCTCAAGTCTCTTAATAAGGGTTTCTAAACCTGCGGAAACGAGGAAGTTTCTGTTTTTGGGAAGTTTCCTGACAAAGAGGGAGAAAACTGCAGTCCCCGTTTTTCCTTCGTAAAGGTAGCTCTGAGCCATAGTAAGCTCGTATAGGTCAGTGCATAGCCCTAAGTTTTTGGGATATTCCATAGGTTAAGATTTTATTATCTGCAGTGTAAGAGAACATACTCTCCTTCAAATTCTTTACCTTTTACGAGCCTCTCGCAGTTATTGAATAGGCTCTCGTACTTTTCTTTCGTAATTACGATACCCCTTACTTGAGTGTCAGAAGCAAAGGGTATGCACCTGCCCGAGTAGTAAACTAACGCAGAGCTTTCCGCTCTGTAAAAGTAAGCGTCTCCTTTGTAGCTTTTTACTATCGGAAAGGCCTTTGGAACGAAACGGCTTTTCTCAAAGAGAAATAAAAGCGTAGAAAGAAGGAAAAGAAATACAGCTCCAAGGGCTAATGCCTTTTTTAAATATCTAAGGTCCGTAAGGTAGCCAAACATTACCGCAAGGGGTGGATAGGCAAAAAGTATGTAGTGGTGAAGCTTGTTGTGGGATAAAGAGAAAAAGAGCACTACGAAGGCAAACCATCCTAAGAAGGGCAAAAACCTGCGGTCAAGACTTAAAAGTTTCTTATACTTTGGAACGAAAAAGAGCGTTGAAGTCAGGATTACGGGGATGTAATACCAAAAGGGGTAGGGGTGGGTCTTTCTTTCGCCCGTGAATCTCATAAGGTTTTCGTATATAAAGAACTTGTAAAAGTACTCGTATCCGTACTTAAAGAGCATTAGGTAATACCAACTCCCGCCCAAAAGAAGGAAGATTAAAACGCCCCTTAAGTTTAAAAACCTTAAATTTCTTCTAAAGATTAGATAAACCACCGAAGGTAATAAAACGCCAACGGGTCCCTTCGTTAGGAAGGCCAAGCTAAGGGCTATCCATCCAAGAGTAAAGCGCTCTTTCAAAAATAAGTAAAGTCCCAAAAGCATAAAAAAAGTTAAGGTCATTTCTGGAACAACCGCTCTTGCTTCAATCCAGTAGTGAATAAAAAGAAGGCTAACGAGAAAAGCTCTTATACCAACCTCTTCGTTAAAAAACTCCTTAGCGACTTTGTAAGTGAGGAAAGAAACGCCAAGGGCGGAAAGTCCAGAAACGAGCCGAGCGGAAAACTCGTTTAGTCCAAAGAGTTTTGAACTGAGAATAACGAGCCAGTAAAGGAGTGGTGGTTTTTCAAATCTCTCTTGGCAGTTGTAGAAAGGAATAAGGTAGTTTCCCGTCTCAATCATGTTTTTAACGGCATCCATGTTTCTTCCTTCGTCAAGGGAAGTAAAACTCAGAATCCAGTTTCCAAATACGAAGAAATAAAGGGCTACCAATAGATAGAGGAGCATCTTAAAAACCATTATAGGAACCGAAAACCCTCTTAACCGTTAAATAACTTCCCACTCCTATTAGCGCTCCGGCAATAACGTCTAAAGGAAAGTGAGCTCCCACATAAATTCTTCCGTAAGCTATCAAGAAGGCGTAAATCCAAGGAAGAAGTTTCCAAGTTCTTGGTAAAGTCTCGCTAAAAAAGCACGCAATTACGAAAGCCATAGCGGTATCACCCGAAGGAAAGGAGTTGTGATACACCTTCTCAATTAGATAAACTTCTGGAAGAACCTGTGCGGGACGCGGTGCTTTGAAGTACCACTTTAGGCTATGAACTATTACAGTCTCAAGCAATACAGCACCTACGAAGAGCTTTAGTTTTTCCCTGTATAGCTTGAAAACTACGAAAAAAAGGGGAATAAGGACATAGCCCTTTCCGAGCAAATAAAAGTAAGAAAAGAATAAGTCTAAGTAGGGATTCCGTGCGTGATTAATTAAGTAAAATAGCTCAAGGTTCCACCGAGCCAGCTCAAGTTCCATCTACAATATTAAAACCTATGGGAAAGCTTATAGTGGTCCCCACACCAATAGGAAATCTCAAGGACATAACCCTAAGGGCCTTAGAGGTCTTAAAAGAGGTTAACTACATAGCCTGTGAGGACACGAGAAGAACGCTAATTCTTCTAAATCATTACGAAATAAAGGGAAAAAAGCTCATACCCTACTACGAGCCAAAGGAGGAAGTGCAGATTCCCAAGATTCTAAAAATCCTTGAAAAAGAAGATGTAGCCCTTGTGAGCGATGCTGGAATGCCCGCAGTATCAGACCCCGGCTACAAACTCGTAAAGAGGTGTGTAGAAGAAGGGATAGAAGTTGAAGTGCTTCCGGGACCAAGTGCCGTTATAACAGCCCTCGTAGGCTCTGCTTTGCCCACCGACAGGTTTCTCTTTGCAGGATTTCCCCCAAAGAAGGGAACTAAAGGATTCTTTGAAGAGCTAAAAAAGTGTGAGGACACTACCCTTATCTTTTACGAGAGCCCCCACAGAGTGTTAAAAACTCTAAAGCTGATGGAGGAGGTCTTTGGAAAAGAAACGCCTGCTTGCGTTGCGAGGGAGCTCACGAAGATTCACGAAGAGTATATAAGAGGGACCTTAGAGGAAGTCGTTAAAGAGCTTGAAAGCAGAGAAAGCATTAAGGGAGAGATAGTTATCTTAATACGCCTTTAAAAGGCTGTCTTTACCAAGAATATAATTAACTGGTGAAGAATAATCGTAAAGCTTACGAAGAGGTAAAAGTGGGTAGCTCGTGAGCATCTAAACAAACAAAACCAGAAGCTGAGTAAGAAGAAAGGGATAGAGAGTAGGGTATTTGCGTAATTTATCGCTATGCTTTCCCTAATTCTATCTTTTCTGAGTTCTGTTTTGTAAAACTGGTTTACGTTTAGCGTGTATTCCTTAAATCTCAATAGAAGCGGCTTTCCCTCCTCTTCCGTAAAGACCGTTCCCTTTTTGAAGAAAAACACTCCGTTGCCTTCGTATCTTAGGCTTTCCGCTAAAACTATAAGGTTTCCAAACTTAAAAAATATGTTTCTCAGTTCGTTTCCTTCCCTTTCTTGGACGTGAACTACTACATCTCCCAAAACCACAAAGGTGTTTGTGGGAAGCTCGTTAAAAAGTCTGTCCTGATACTTAAAAATTAGGTTTTTCCTAACAAAGGCTACCTTTTCCTCTAAGAGTGTTGTGGAAAAACCACCAAGAATCAAAAAAATCACCAAAAATCCGCTTAGGAAAAAAGAAAACAGCCTAAGGTTTGAGATTCTAAAGGAATAAAAAACGTGAAGTAGTTTGTTTTCTTTAAAGTGCATTAATCCACTTGCGGTGGCAAGGATAACGCCGTCGGGAAGAAAGAAGTAAGTGTAAAAAACCACCCACAAAAGTGAAAACTTAAGAACCTCACTTGGCGGAAGACTCATAAAGATAGAGCCAAACCTTGAAAGCTGAAGGCTTAGGAGAACCAAGGAAAGCACGAAGGCGGTTAAAAAGCTCTGACGAATAAACCTATAGAATACGTAACTCCCGAGCATCCCTATGCTATTATTAGCTTAAATGCTTGCGGAGTTTATAGCCACGGGATTTTTCGTAGGGAGGATTCCCTTTGCTCCCGGAACCCTTGGAACGCTCTTAGGAATCCCCTTAGTCCTAATTTTCCCAACGAAAAAACTTCTTTTGGGTGCAATAGTCGTTTTATTTATATTGGGTTGGGTCTCTGCCCATAAGGTTATTCAAAAGAAGAAAAATCCAGACCCCGAAGAAGTTGTCATAGACGAAATAGTCGGATACTTGGCAAGCTTTCTATTCGTTGAGCCAACCTACAAAACCATAGTCTTAGCTTTTATACTCTTTAGAGTGATTGATGTCTTCAAACCCTTCCCCGTTAATCTTTTTGAAAAATTTCCCGGCGCCCTTGGAGTAATGGCGGACGACTTTGCTGGCGGGGTTTTAACTTCCCTTATTCTCTTTATAATCTTATAACTATGAAGATTAGAATAGCCCACAGCCCAGATTCGGACGACGCCTTTATGTTTTACCCCCTCGTAAAAGGCTTAATAGATACCGAAGGCCTTGAAATAGAACACGTTTTAGCGGACATAGAAACGCTAAACAGAGAAGCCCTAAGGGGAACCTACGAGGTTTCCGCCATATCCTTTCACGCCTATCCTTACGTTGCGGACAAGTATGCGATTCTCCCAAGCGGTGGAAGCGTAGGAGAGGGATACGGACCAATAGTGGTAGCAAGAGAAGAGCTTGGCTCCTTAAAAGGTAAAAAAATAGCAGTTCCCGGGGAACTCACCACCGCCTTTTTAACCCTAAAACTTTACGAGCCGGACTTTGAACCCGTCGTCATTCCCTTTGACCAGATAATAAACGCCGTGTTAGAGGGTAAGGTGGAAGCGGGGCTTTTAATTCACGAGGGACAGCTCTCTTACGAGGATTACGGACTTAAGAAAGTCGTAGACCTTGGAGAGTGGTGGAAGGAAAAGTTTGGACTTCCCCTTCCTTTGGGGTGCAACGTCGTTAGAAAGGATTTGGGAAGAGAACTCATAAAGAAAATAGAGAGACTTATGAGAAAGAGCGTAGAGTATGCTCTAAGGGAGAAGGAAGAGGCTTTGGCTTATGCTATGAACTACGCAAGGGACCTAAGCAAAGACCCCCAAAGAGCTCAGAAGTTCGTCAGTATGTACGTAAACGAGAGAACCTTGGACTACGGAGAGGACGGAAGGGAAGCGGTAAGACTCCTTTTGAAGCTCGGAAGGGAAAAGGGAATAATAAAAGCAGAAATACCAGAAAAGATGTTCTCCGATGAGCTATTTTAAGGAAGGCGACTACGCCTTAATAAGGTTTGAGGAAAGGAAGTTCTTAAAAAAACTCCTAAAAGGACACTCCCTAAACGTAGGGAAAGAAGTCCTTAAGTTTGACGAGGTTATCGGGAAACCCTACGGCGTAAAGATAGGTAAGTTTGAGGTTTTCAAACCAGACCTTGAGGAGATAATACTCCTTGGATTTGAAAGGAAAACCCAGATAATCTATCCAAAGGACGCTTTTTACATAGCCTTTAAGCTCGGGATAAAGAAAACGGACAGGGTTTTGGAGTTTGGGACTGGAAGCGGTGCCCTTTGTGCGGTTTTATCTTGGCTTGCGGGAGAGGTCTGGAGCTACGAGAGCGTAGAGGAGTTTTACAACACTGCCATAAGAAACTTCAAAAGATTTGGACTTGAGGCAAACGTTCGCTTTCACAACGAGGACTTTGGAAAAGCGGAAGTTCCCCAAGAGTTTTTTGACTCAGCCTTCGTAGACGTAAAAGAGCCTTGGCACTACTTGGAAAAGGTTCACAAAAGCCTTAAAAAGGGTGGGAGCGTAGGCTTTCTACTTCCTACCGCAAACCAAGTAATAAAACTCTTAGAAAGCGCAGGAAATTTCTTTGGAAACTTGGAGGTAATAGAGATTCTTCAAAGGAATTACAAAATCGTTCCCGAGCGATTCAGACCCGAGGACCAAATGGTAGGCCACACTGCCTACCTTGTTTTTGGAAAAAAGATAAGTGGTTAAATTAATTAGTAGGTATGCTCGTAAGGGAGCTTTCGGAAAGACAAAAGGAGTTTCTGAAGACCGTCTTTGAGCTGGAAGAGTTGCCAGAGGACAAAGAGTTAAAGGAGTTTTTAGAAGAAAGGGGCTGTGTCCTTTACGAGTGTAAGGGTTGTGGGAAGCTGATATTCCACGACAACTACGAGTTTTGGAACTTAACCGACTGCTGTGACGACAACTCTAAGCTCGTAGAGGGGGGAGTTCTTTGTGAGGTTTGTTATGCGCGGACTCCCGAAAACCTAAAGGACTGGATATTCTTCAGACCTACTTGGTATAAAAGGGTGGACTTTGAGAAGTAATGCCAAGGTTTGAAGACATAGAAGAGGTTCGGCAGTTTATAAGGAATACCGATAAAGATACCGCTATTTACGTTGGATGTGATTCAAGACAGCTCAAGACCCACACGGTATTCGTGACCGTTATCGTCGTTCACCTTTCTTCTAAGCACGGAGCTAAGGTATTCTGGAAAGTAGAGAAAACGAAAAAGATAATCTCCTTACGCCAAAGGCTTATGGAGGAGGTGAGCAGAGCGGTTTATCACGCCCTGATGATTTTGGACGTAGTTGAAGACAGACCCTTTGAGGTTCACTTAGACATAAATCCTGACGAAAATCAAGCTTCAAGCGTTATAGTAAAAGAAGCGGTAGGATACGTCCTATCCCAAGGGTTAAAGCCAGTCTTAAAACCCAACGCCATAGCCGCTTCCTGCGTAGCGGACCATAAATTAAATACCCTATGAAGCTCCTAAGGCTCTGGAACTTCTTTATCAGGCAAATAAGGGAGTTTTTCTACGAAAAGGGGTACTTAGAGGTTTCCACCCCCGTGCTTTTGGACTATCCCAACCTTGACCCAAACGTTGAGCCAATACCAGTTTACCTTAGGGAGCTTGGACAGGAAAAGAGAAGGTGGCTCAGAACTTCTCCCGAATACTCAATGAAGAAGCTTCTTGCGAAGTATAAGACTGACATATTTCAAATGGGAAAGGTCTTTAGGAACGACGAATACGGAAGACTCCACAGAACTGAGTTTCACATGCTTGAATGGTATGCGGTAGGATGTGACTACAAATACTTAATTGAGGAAATAAAACAGCTTTTAAACAGACTATTTGGATATAAAGAGTTTGAGGTTATAAGCGTTGAGGAGGCTTTTAAGAGACACTTTGGAGAAGGTCTACCAAAGAGTGAGGAAGCTCTCAAAGCTCTTTTAAAAAAACACAACCTAAACTACGAGGAAGAAGAAGATTGGGAAACGCTCTTCTACAGAGCCTTTGTAGAGGTAGAAAGAAGACTCGGATGGAGCAAACCAACTTTTCTAATAGACTTCCCAAAGGAGCTTTCTGCCCTTGCAAAGGTAAGAAACAACTACGCGGAGCGTGTTGAGTTGTTTATAAAGGGAATAGAGATAGCAAACGGCTGGAGCGAAGAAACGAATCCCCAAGAGGTCAGAAAGCGCTTAGAAAGGGAAGCCAAGAAGAGAAACCTACCTTTGGACGAGGAGTTTATAGAGATTCACAAAGAGCTTCCCGAGTGTGCGGGATGCTCCATAGGTATAGACAGGCTCTTTATGTTGTATGTAGGGCTAAGCTCCTTAGAGGAGCTGCCTTTTTAGGAGCTTCAAAAGGTAAAACATCGCGGTTTGAGTAGAAAGGAACCTGTTTTTATTCCTTCCTTGGTTGAAGATTCTTTTGATAATGGTTATCTCGTCCTTGACGAATATTCCTATGTAGGTCAAGCCCTCGGGTTTATCGGGCGTTCCACCCGGTCCAGCAATTCCCGTAATAGCAACACCGCAGTCCGTTCCCAAGTTATTTTTAAGGCCAAGGGTCATCTCCAAACAGGTCTGCCAAGAAACCGCCCCGTATCTTTTTAGAGTGTCTGGACTTACGCATAAATACCTTTCTTTTAACTCGTTGGAGTAAACTATAAGCCCCCCAACGAAGTATTCCGAACTTCCCGGAACGTTAACTATTCGCGCAGAAAGCATTCCCGCGGTGCAACTCTCTGCGGTAGAAAGGGTATATCCCTTTTCCTTTAAAACCCTTCCCAAGGTCTCTTCTATGTTTTCCGCTCTGTCGGTATAGACGAACTCCCCAAGGACTTCTTTTGCCCTTTTCCAATCTTCCTCGTTTTCAAAAAAGAGGTCTATTCCCGCAAGGGAATTAGAGTAAGAAAAAGAAAGCCCCTTTAAACGGGACTTAACTTCCTCTTCCGATAGTTCAAAGGTTCTTAATAGAAACCGCCCTTCGGGTAGTCTTTGTTCTAAACAAACCTCACAAATCATCTTGCAAGAGAGAGAATTTCTTTTACGATGTCTTCTTTTAGCGCGTGGAAGTCCTGTCTTATGCTTGCAAACCTCTCAAGGAGCTCCGTATTTAGCTTTATTTCCTCTCCCTCCTTGAGAAAGAGCTCGTACTTCTCTGCAAAGTTGTCTATCTCGTCGTAATAGCCGGGATTCTTGTAAAGGTAGAAAACTTCTGGGAAGTACTTTGAAAGGGTTAGGAAAATCTTTTCCATGTCTACGGGCTTGTGGTTTATACTAACGTCAATAAAGCCTCTCTCTTCCTTTATCCTAACCCTGTTTCCCGCAAGTTCTACGGCCATAAGGCTTGCAAATATGAGGGCTACGGTATCCACGAGGTCTATACTTACGAAGGAGTCTCCCAAGAGGTCTTTTTTGTAAGAATAGGTTAGGTCTCCCTCTGCTTCGTTGTAGTAATAGATGTGATTTAGACCTTCGGTAAAGGTGGTGTAGTGGGGAGCTTCAACGTGGGCTATGCGCTCTCCCGTCTTTCCAAAAACGCTAAAGTGAGTGCTGGTTAGTAGCCAAGTCTGATAGGCTCCGTGTTCAGCCTTTAGGAACTCCCCTTCGTAAAAGCCGTTTGCTAAGGTGTCCATCTCCTCCGTAAAGTAGATAACCTTATCCTCCGTAATTACTACGGGACCCTCGTAGTTTGCAAGAACCTTTTTGACGCCCACGAGAGCCTTCTCAGACTCCTTTCCCCCATCTTTTCTAATCTTGTAAACCCAAGACCCTGCGCTTACGTAAAGGTAGTCTCCGATAAGGTCAAGGCTCCTTATGGGCTTTTCCAGTATGTCGGAGACCGCAAGGCGTTCAATCTTAGCCTTTTCAAAGCGCTCCGCATCTAACTTATAAATTCCCTCACTCGTTACGAAAAAGACATTTCTTAAGTCGGATGTCATGTCAAGTATCTGTTTTTCAAAGTCTATCTCCTCGGTCTCTCCCGTGGTTCTGTTCATTCTCATAAGGTAAGTGCCACCTGCTCCAAAAAGGTAAAAGCGGGTGTTCGTCAAAAGGGTTGGCGTTTCGTTCAGCTTAGAGGACTGCCAAACGACCTTCTTTTCACCACTTTCTATCCATTCCCTCTTGGATATCCCCTCTACCCTGTAATCTCTCGCAACGAAGACTCTCTCTCCGTCGGTGTATAACTGCATCCTCTATCCTCCTTTTAAACCTGATATTTCTCAACCTTATTATAAACCCTCTCTTCTTAAATCCTTTTCCAGTTTTTCTAAGACCCTTTGGGGAATAAGTTTTTTCACCCTCGGTGAAGAGATGAGTTTATCAGCATACTTAGGACTAAACTTGTAAAGGCAGTAAAAGGTAGCTATCAAAAACACCCACCCCGGAATAAGGGGAAGAATGACGCCGATAAACCACAAAAGTAAAGAGATAACCGAGCAAAGCAGGTAAAAAGTCCTTCTCATCTCACCTTTCCTTTCTCCAAACGAACTCTCCAACCGCAACCACGCCAAATAGGTAAATGAGAAGCGCGTTGAGAAACGCAATAAAACTAACAAAAATTATAGACAAAGGCAATAGCCACATTACGAAGAGTTTAAATAGCGCCAAGAGTAGCGAGATAGAGACTATTATTAAGGAAGAAATTAATAAGTCCAAAGAAAGACTCATCTTAAGAAGTAGCTTAGAAAAGGGAGCGGTTATAAACATAAAGAAGTAATCTACGGCGTTTTTTGCCTCAAAGACGACCCTTGCAAAGAATGCGGGATAGGAAGTAACTACCACAAAGTAAACGAAAACTAAGAAGACTAAGTAAGGGATTAAAACTTCAAGGGGAGGGATAGTAGAAAAGATTAAGTAAGAAATCCCCGTTATTAAGGCGATTATAATTAGTCCTAAAAATACGAAGAATAGGGCTACAACCCCCATAACCGCGTGGGCTAAGCTTACCGCTACAGCTTTGGCGAGATTTTCTTTTATACATTGAAAGGTATTTAAGGTGCGAATGCTTTCTCTGTAGGCTTGAACTTCTCCTTTTACGCTAAGGTATAAATTGGAAACGCATATAAGAAGGCAAAAGGTAACCACGCTTTCTACGAAAAAGTTAAAGACATTCACTAAAGGAACTAAAAACAAGAAGTTTAGAAAAAGGTAAGTTAAAGCAATAGATAAAGTAAAGCTTTGATTCTCAAGGAGCGTAATCTTCCAAAGGGTTAGCGTCTTTTTCCACATCACGGATAGAGTATAATTCAGCAGGCATTAAAATTTTAGCTATGAAAGTCAAAATAAAAAGGTATGTAGCTGGGGAGTATAGATGGGATGAGTTTAACGTAGACGCCGAAGGCGTAACCGTATTAGAAATATTGCAAAAAATAAAAGAAGAGCACGACCCTACGCTCTCCTTTAGGGCGATGTGTAGGGCGGGAATATGTGGGACTTGCGCGGTTAAAGTCAACGGAGAGCACAAACTCGCTTGCAGTACGAGAATTTACGACGACACAACGATAGAACCCGTAGATTTAGCTCCACCTGTAAGGGACCTCGTCGTAGACCACTCCTTTTTCTTAGAAAAACTAAAAGAGGGTAAGGTCTGGATAGAGCCCTTTCCTACGAATGTTTCAGTAAAGCCAGACGAACTGAGAGCTACCGAAAAGAGCTGGGATTGTATTCTCTGTGGTATGTGTAACTTCGTGTGTCCAGCGATTCGGGAGGATAAAGATTTTGGAATGCCTTCAACCTTTACGAAGGCTTACGGCGTAGTCTTTGACAAAAGGAACGCAAATAAGGAAAAAGTAAAGGATTTAGTTCCCTTAAAAGTGGAGAGCTGTACCCACTGCAAAAACTGCACTTTTGTGTGTCCAAAGGACTGCAATCCAGAACTCTTAATAAAGGTATTAGAAAACACTATGCTTAGGTACGGTTTAATTAAGAAAGAAAGCCCTCAAGATTTTGGCTTCTTGGGTTTCTAAAATGGAAGAAAAACGGGTTCTATCAAAGGCTCAAAAGGCTGCCTTGCTCGTTCTCTCTTTGCCCGAGGAGCTTAGTCTGAAACTTTTAAAGGAACTGTCCGAAGAAGAGCTCCAAAAACTCTTTAGCGTTGCAAGGAACCTTGAGGCTGTTCCAGAAGAGGAGCTTGAAAGCGCAGCGGAGGAGTTTTTAAGCGAAATAAAAAAGCTCGGAATAACCGTAAAAAGCCCAAACGAGCTTCTTGAAAGCCTTAAAAGCAAGCTTCCCCCTTCCCTGACGAGCAAGTTTAAAAAACTCTTAGAATTGGAAAATGTGGAAAAAATCCTAAAGGAAATAGAGAGTGTTGATAGCAAGATTATTGCAGGATTAATACGAAACGAACATCCTCAAACGATAGCTCTATTTTTGTCCCAACTAAATCCCAGAAAGGCTGCCGAGATTATACGCAACCTTCCGGACGAGACAGGAAAAGAAGTCGTAAAAAGGATAGCAACCTTAGAGAGCGTAAACCTTCAATACGTAAAGGAGCTTGCCCACATACTTTTAGAGGAACTCGCTTCTATGGGAGTAAAGGAGAGCTTCAAGCTTGAGGGAACGGCGATAGCTGCGGAGCTATTAAACTCCTTAGATAAAGAAACGAGAGAAGTTTTGCTCCAATCCATAGGACAAGAAGACCCCATCCTTGAGGAAAGACTCCGCGAAAAGATGTTCACCTTCGAGGACATAAGAAAGCTCTCCGACAGAGACATCGTAGAAGTCCTAAAGGTAGTGGATAAGAATACCCTTATGATAGCCTTAAAAGAAGCTCCAGAGGACATAAAACAAAAATTCTTACGGAATATGTCCAAGCGTGCGGCTAAGCTCTTCTTAGAGGACATGGAAGCGTTAGGTCCCGTTAAGAAATCAGAAGTTGAGGTCGCTCAAAAACAGTTAGTCCACGCCATTAGAAAGATGATTGACGAGGGAAGAATAGAGATAGGGTAGTAATGGTCGGGGTGACCGGACTCGAACCGGCGACCTCTGGCCCCCCATGCCAGCGCGCTACCACCTGCGCTACACCCCGTCCAATATATTTATTATAGCTCTTTTATCTTCTCTTCCAACCTTTTCTTAAGCTCTTCTACGCTGTCTTCTTCCGAAAGACCGAGGTACTCAAGAAGCCTTTTTACGCTAACCCACTTTTTAAGAACCATTCCTTGAGTAATCAGCTTTTCAAAGGGCTCGTCGTCTCTCACGAGTCCTAAGTCCTTTAAGAACTTTTGGAAGAACCTGGCGTAAAGAAGGTGTAAAACCGCGTGCTCAATTCCCCCTATGTAAACATCTACGGGCATCCAGTAGTCCGTTTTTTCTTTGCTAAAGGGCTCACTCTCGTTCTTTGGGTCACAGAACCTAAGGAAGTACCACGAGCTGTCAAAGAAGGTGTCCATAGTGTCCGTTTCCCTTCTGGCTTTTCCTCCACACTTGGGACAGGTAGTGTTTACGAATTCTTCAGAAGTTTCTAAGGGATTCCCATGTCCAGTAAACTTAACTTCCAAAGGAAGCTTTACGGGAAGTTGGTCCTCTGGAACGGGCACTATGCCACACTTTTCGCAGTAAACTACGGGGATAGGAGTTCCCCAGTATCTTTGCCTTGATATGTTCCAGTCCCTCAGTCTGTAAGAGACCTTAAACTCACCAAGCCCTCTATCCTTTAACCACTGGGTTATCTTCTTTTTTGCCTCTTCGCTTTTAAGCCCACTAAACTCTCCAGAGTTTATTAAAACTCCAGCCCTTTCGTAAGCTCCTTTTTCAAAGTCCCAATCTTCCTCGGGCTGAACTACTACCTTTATGGGAAGGTTATACCTCTTTGCAAACTCCCAGTCCCTTTGGTCGTGGGCGGGAACGCACATTATAGCTCCCGTTCCGTATTCGTAAAGAACGTAGTTTGCACTCCAGACGGGAATTTTCTCTCCGTTTGCGGGATTCGTGGCGTAAACCCCAAGAAAGACCCCTTCCTTTTCTTCTTCTATCGCTCTTTCCCGCGTGGACATTCTCTTTATCTTCTCAACAAACTCTTCAACCTCAGAGTAACGGACACTTCCCAGTCTATCCCCTATGCGTGCAAGGGTAAGAACTAAGGGATGCTCCGGAGCCAAGACTACAAAGGTTGCACCAAAAACCGTATCGGGACGGGTAGTAAAGACATCTATGTAGATTCTCTTTTCTTCTATTACCTGCGGGCGCAATTCTTCTGGGATGCAGTCTAAGAACCTTTCTGGCTCTTCTAACTCAACGAAAAATCTGATTAGGGCTCCCTCAGACCTTCCAATCCAGTTTCTCTGTTGAGCTATAACCCTTTCGGGCCACTTTCCTTCTAACTTCTTCAAGTCTTCTAAAAGACGCTCCGCGTAATCGGTTATCTTTAAAAACCAAGAGGGAATTTCCTTTTGAACTATTGGCGTTCCACACCTCCAGCACTTTCCCTCTATCACTTGCTCGTTTGCAAGAACCGTTTGGTCGTGGGGACACCAGTTTACCCTTGCGGTTTTCCTGTAAGCTATCCCTCTTTCGTACATCTTTAAGAATATCCACTGGTTCCACTTGTAGTATTCTGGGTCACAGGTTGCTATCTCTCTGTCCCAGTCGTAGGAGAATCCTAACATCTTTAATTGTTTTTTCATGTATGCGATGTTTTCGTAGGTCCACTTGGCTGGGTGTATTCCGTGCTTTATTGCGGCGTTTTCCGCAGGAAGCCCAAAGGCATCCCAACCCATAGGGTGAAGAACGTTTAACCCTTTCATCTTAAGGTAACGCGCTATAGCATCACCTATGGTGTAGTTTCTAACGTGTCCCATGTGAATCCTACCCGAAGGGTAGGGAAACATCTCAAGGACGTAAAACTTAGGGCCTTTGCCTTCTTTTGCTTTGAAAACTCCAGCCTCTTCCCACCTCTTTTGCCACTTTTCCTCTATAGCCCTTGGGTTGTATTCCTTAACTTCTTTCATAAAGAAAATGATAAACCTTAAAGCAAGCCCTTAGGAAGTATTAGAAGATTTTTATATTCTTATTTTTGTAAATAAGGGGAAGGGAAGACTAAGATAATGAACTTTTATAGCTTTTGAAAACCAACTCTCTTAAACTTAAACAATGATGGTAAGAGTTCTGCTAATCCTTATCTTTCTTGGTATCGGATTTGCACAGAATTGGTATACCAACCTACAGGAAGGCTTTCAAAAGGCTAAGAAAGAAAACAGGCTAGTCTTAATTTACTTCTACTCCGAACACTGTCCTTACTGTCATCAAGTGGAAGAGTTTTTATTCGGAGACCCGGAAGTGGATAAATTCTTACAGAAAAACTTCGTAGTGGTAGCGATAAACTACGCGCAAGACAAACAAATGGTAAAGAGGTTTGGGGTTTACGGAACCCCCACTTTTGTGATATTAGAGCCAAGAAACGGAAGGGTTTTGAAGAAAATATTTGGTAGCGTTCCAAAAGACCAATTTATGCCTGAGCTAATTAATGCGTGCAATAAATCTTTAAGGAGGTGCTGAGATGAAGAGGAGAGACTTTCTCAAGGTAGTTGGAGCTTCAATTTTGAGCCTCAGCTTTATTGGAGTAGGAGCTCTGCCCACAAGCGCAAGCGCTACCACCCCAGCCCTTGAAGAAGCCCTCAGGAAACACCTCGGAGTTGGCCTTTCCGCTATAAAGGAAACCAACCAAATAACGATAAAGGCCCCCACTATAGCAGAATCCGGAGCAAACGTTCCCATTGAAGTTAGCTCAACGATTCCCATTGACAAAGTAGAAGCGCTTTACATCTTCGTAGACCAAAACCCCAATCCCTTCGTAGCCCAAGTTGAAATGTCTCCACTAAACGGTGAAGTTTACTTTGCAACCAGAATAAGAATGGGAAACACCTCCCCCGTAAGGGCTATTCTTAAGCTAAAGGACGGAAGCTTGTTGATGGCTCACAAAGAAGTTAAAGTTACCGTAGGTGGTTGTGGTTAATAAAATACGAGGAGGTTCCGTATGAGCGACATAGGAAGAGCTGTAGTAAGAGTTCCTAAGGAAGTTAAAAAAGGAGAAGTAGCTACCATAAGACTGGTAATCATCCACCCCATGGAAACAGGGCTGAGAAAGGACCCCAAGACCGGCCAGACAATACCCGCTCACTACATAAACCGCGTTGAGTTCTACTTTAACGACAAACTCTTTTCCAGAATTAACAACACCCCCGGAATAAGCCAGAATCCTTACTTTGCTATCAACTTCAAGCCTACTGAAAGCGGAACCTTAAAAATCGTCTACGAAGACAACAAAGGTGGTAAGTGGGAACAGAGCGTTCAAATAACCGTAGCGTAGGAGGATAAGCGATGAAAAAAGCTTTCCTTTTGGGAGCCCCGGTTTTAGCCGGGGCTTTGTTTTTTAAAGCTATTGCTCAAAACCCTCCTACTCCTGAACAGATTCAAATTTTGAAGGAGATGGGCGTATCCCCTGCGGACGTTGTAGTTGAAGAAGGAAGAGAGCTCTTTCACAACCTAAAAGGAACGACTGGAAAAACTTGTGCCTCCTGTCACGGACAAGATGGGAAAAATCTAAAAGGTGCTTACGCAAAGATGCCAAGGTACTACAACGACATAAAGAGGGTTGCAGACCTCGACACGAGAGTAAAGGAATGTCTTGAAAGGTATGTAGGCGTTGAAGCAGGAGGGGAAAAGGGGAGGAAGCACGTAGTTCCCCTTGCAACTTACGTTGCAACCCTTAGTAACGGAATGACTATAAACGTAGAACTTAAGCATCCGGAAGAAAAGAGACTCTACGAGTACGGAAAACAGCTTTGGTATACGAGGGCTGGAGCAAGAGAGTTTTCTTGTGCTATGTGCCACGAGGTCTTGGCAGACCAGAGGATAAGACTCCAAAGGCTTGTTGCGCCCACCAGGGACAAGGTTTACTCTTACTGGCCAGTATACAGGATATCCGTAGACAAAGTATGGACCATGGAAGAGAGAATAGCGGCTTGCTTTGACAGTTACTTCCTATTTGACCCTCAAAAAGGAAAGTTTGACCTTGATAAAAACTGGGTAAAAAGACCTCCTTACTACTCAGACGAAATAATAGCCCTTGCACTTTACCTAAAGAAAGCCTCTAACGGAGCAACCATTCAAGTGCCCGGCATAATAAGGTAAGGGAGGTATCCTATGAGAAAAACTTTGGGGCTCTTTGTAGCTATTTTAAGTATTGGCGTTATAGCTTGCCAGCCTGCAGCTCAAACCGCACAGAAACCTCAAGAGCCTAAGCCTGCTCAGGCTGAGCCTGCAAAGAAGGAAGATGAAGGAGAAATATTTAAAAGAGCTTATTTTGGTGCTCAGGACAAGTGGCAAAAGGCTTGCTCCAATCCCCTTCAGTTAGCACCTCAAAACTACGATGTGAACAAGTTCATAGAAGAAATGAGGGCAACCATTAAGTATCCCGCTGACGGAAAGCTTATCGGAGACTGGAGAAAGGGCGAGGAATTGGCGCTTCTCCCAGACGAGTATAGAGCCCTTTACGGGAAAAGTGGGGGTAGCAGGAAAGGGAATTGTTATGCTTGCCACTGCGGAGACCCAAGAATAATAGCTTGTGGAAACATTGGACCTTCTTTGAGAGGATACGGAAAGAGGGGAATGGACCCCAAGTACACCTACGAGAAGATTTACAACTCTTGGGCTATAGTCCCTTGCTCAATTATGTTTAGGTACGGATACCACGGACTGCTTACTCCCGAAGAAATCGCCCACATAGTAGCATACCTTCACGACCCAGAAAGCCCAATAAACAAATAAGGAGGGGAATATGAACCTTAGCCGTAGGGACTTTTTAGAGCTTGCAATCGTTACGGGGGCGTTTCTTGCCTCCAATCCCGTTTCCGCTCTTGCCAAAATGACCCTTAACGACATATTGGAGTTTAAACCCGTAGGAAACGTAACCCTTCTCTTTACTACGGACATGCACGCACACTTAAAACCCCACTACTTCTCAGAGCCTATGAATCTCGTAGCTCCCAAGAATCTAAAGGGTCTTCCCGGAACTATTACGGGAAAAGAATTTTTAAAGTTCTACAAAATTAGGCCGGGAACCCTTGAGGCTTACTTTACGAGCTGCGTAGACTTTCCAAGGGTTGCTGAAAAGTTCGGCAGAATGGGAGGAGCAGCGCACATAACTTGGTTGATAAAGAAGATAATTGCGGAGAGGGGTAGGGACAAAGTTCTCGTTCTTGACGGTGGAGATACATGGATAACCACAGCTGTTGGGACCTTTACCGATGGTAAGGCGGTAGTTGACTGGATGAAGCTAACTGGCTACGACGTTATGGTTGCTCATTGGGAGTTTACCTTTGGTAAGGAAACATTCCTCAAAAGGATAAAAGAGTTACAAGAGGCGGGTTGCGAATTTATCTCCCACAACATTCGGGAGCTTGACGAGTTTGGAGTTGAAGGAGATGTAGTATTTAAGCCCTACACTATAAGGGAAGTTGGCGGTGCAAAACTTGGAATAATCGGAAGCTCCTTCCCCTTCACGCCAATAGCAAATCCAAGGGAGTTCGTAGAGGGGTGGAGTTTTGGAGTTAGGGAAGATTCGCTCCAGAAGTATGTAAATGAGCTCCGTGAAAAACACAAGGTTGATGCGGTAATACTCCTTTCTCACAACGGACTACTACTGGACATAGCCCTCGCTAAGAAGGTAAAAGGTATAGACATAATAATCTCTGGACACACTCACGATGTAGTTCCAAGACCTTACATAGTTCCCGGAACGAACACTATAGTAGTTATAGCTGGTTCTCACGGAAAGTTCTTGGGAAGACTTGACCTTGATGTGAGAAACGGAAGGATTAGAGCCTTTAGATACAAGCTATATCCTATAGCTTCCAATCTAATCCCTGCGGATAAAGAAGCCGAAAAGCTCATTAATAAGTATTACGCAGAGCTGGACAAAAAACTCGGACTTTCAAAAGAAATAGGAACTGCGGAGGTAATGCTCTACAAGAGAGATACCTTCTTTAGCACCATAGACTGGCTCATAGGTGAGGCTATAAACGACTATTACGGAGGAACTCTTGACGTAGTGACCTCTCCCGGATTTAGGTGGGGAACGGTGATTCTTCCGGGACAGAAAATAACCGTGGACCACGTTTACGCCTTTACCGCAATAACCTATCCAAACGTTTACGTTCTAAAGAGAACGGGAGAGCAGCTAAAGATGATTTGGGAAGACGTAGCGGACAACGTGTTTAACCCAAACCCCTTCTATCAACAGGGCGGAGACATGTCCAGAATATGGAACGTGGAATACGAAATAGAAGTAAACGGTCCTCCGTACAACAGGATTAAGAGAGTATTGATAGGAGGAAAGGAGCTAAAACCCAATAAGGAATACCTCGTAGCGGTTTACGGAGGACCTCCACCACCGCCAGACGCGATAGAACCAGACTACAAACCCGTTCCGGTTTACGATATACTAATTAACTACATAAGGAAGAAGAAAAACATTAGCGTAAGAACGAAGCCTAACGTAAGGGTTCTTGACGCTGAATACCACACCTACGACGAATGCTACGGAGGTAGGAAGTGAAGGCGATAGTTGCTTTTGCCGTTGGGATTCTCATCTACATTTTTCTTATATTTTTCGTAAAGCATTCTTTCGGAAACCCGTATAAGCTTCTCTTTTACACGGTAGAGGTCAAAAACAAGAGCTTTGAGAAGGTCGTTGAAGAGTTAGAGGACAGGCTAAACAAAAACGGATTGAAGGTTATAAGAACTCTTCCCCTTTCAAAAGCTTTAGAGGAAAGAGGCGTAAAGGATTTTACGAAGTACGCTATAGTTCTTGCCTGTGATATTCCCCAAAAAGAAGAACTTCTTGCAAAAGTCCCTTCCATTACTAACTTAATTCCCTGTAGTATAGCGGTTTACGAAAAAGGTGGGGTCGTAAGGCTTACCACTCTAAAGGAATTGGTGTTCTTAGCGGAAGAGAAGAACAATTTGAGTAGCGAAGATGTAAAGTTAATCGTAAATACTTACAGAACTTTGAGAAAAACCCTTCACGAGGTGAGCAAATGAGGAAAGCCTTGTTAATTCTTCTAATTCCTTTAGTTCTATTTGCAAAGGATAAAACTCTGCTCTACAAGGAAACTATAAAGGGCATGGATTTTGAAGAAGTTAAACTTCTTTTAAAGTCCGCCCTTGACGGAAAAAACATGAACGTTTTGGCTATTACGGATGTGTCGCAAAAGCCCCGCATGACTGTTTTTTATGTGTGTAACTTAAGTTACGGAGAGAAAATACTTCGTAAGTTGCCTGAATTTGGAGCTATGGCTCCCTGTAGGATTTACATCTTAGAAAAACCAGACGGTAGCGTGGAAATTGGCTACATTAACATTCCCGGACTTGTGAAAACCTTTAGAAAGTATCTTGGAAAAGAAGAAAGAGAAGTTTTCATGCAAGCTGACAAGGACATAAAGGAAGCCATTAAAGAAATAAAAGAAGGTAAGTGAGATGCGTTTTTTGGTTTTCCTGTTGCTCGTTGGTTTTGTTTTTGCAAAGGATTATCCAAAACACGTTAAGGAGACGCTAAGAAAAATTACGGATAGAGTTTACGGAGTTTTTGGAGTTTACGAACAAGTCTCACCCAAAAACAGAGGCTTTATTTCTAACGCTTACTTTTACGTAGCGGACGACGGGGTTCTCGTAATAGACGCCCTCAGCACCTACAAACTTGGAAAAGAGCTCGTTGAAACAATCCGTAGGGTAACGAAAAAACCTATAAGGTTTTTAGTTATAACCCATTACCACACTGACCACTTTTACGGTGCTAAAGCCTTAAAAGAAGCCGGAGCTGAAATAATAGCCCACAAACACGCCTTGGAATACCTTTCAAACCCATCAAGCTACGACTTTTTCTTGTCTCGTAAAAAGCTACTTGGAAAGCACATGGAAGGAACGGAGCTAACGCCACCTTCTATGGTGATTTCAGAGGACTTGAGTATATACCTTAAGGTAAAAAACAAAGCAAAGGAGTTCCAAGTTAAACACCTTTGCAAAGCTCACACAAACGGTGACATCGTAGTCTTTATCCCTGACGAAGGGATACTCTTCAGCGGTGATATAGTCTTTAACGGTAGGCTTCCCTTCTTAGGCTCGGGCAATTCCAAGAGCTGGCTAAAGTGTCTGGAGGAGATTTCAAATTGGAACGTAAAACTCCTTTTACCGGGACACGGGGAAATCTTAGATAATCCCGAAAAGATAAAGAGGGCTATAGACTAGACCGCTCAGTACATAAAAGACCTAAGAAGTGCGATTAGAGAAATGATGGAGGAGGGGTGTGATGTAGAGTGCGTTAAGGAGAGGATTAACGATAGGTTAATACAAATAAATCCCGAATACGCAAAGGTTCCCGTATTTTTCAGCGTAAATCCGGTAAATGCGTATTACGTATACTATGAAATTGAAAACGAGATGTTGATGGAGAATAAGCCCTAACTCTTAACCTTTGTCATAAAGGCGAAAAACCTAAGGAGGTATATTAAAGACATGAAGGTCTTTACTTTAAAAGAAGCAAGAGAGGTGCTTATAAAAATAAAGCCAATAGTTGAAGACGTAAGAGAAAAAAAGGAAGAACTCTCTCAGCTATACGAGGAACTGCTTATGCAAGAAGACGAGCTAGAACAGATGTACTTAAAAACCAAAATTAAAGAATTAGAACTACAAATAAGGAGGCACTTGGCCCGTATTGAGGAGCTCGGTGGTGTGATAAAAGGACTTGACCCAATTTTGATAGATTTTCTATCGGAACACGAGGGTAGGTATATATGGCTTTGTTGGAAGGAAGGAGAGGAAACTATAATGTATTGGCACGAGCTAAACGAGGGGTTTGCGGGTAGGAGACCTGTTCAAGAGCTTGAAGAAACGGAAACTTTATTTTAGTATTTCGTTGTAAACGTAGTAATTGTATAAAACTTTCTTTACATAATCCCTCGTTTCTCTGTAGGGAATTAGTTCTATAAAAATGTAATCGTCTCCGTAGTCTTTCCACCTACTTACCGCTCCCTGACCTGCGTTATAAGAAGCTACAGCTTTTGCTAAGTTTCCATTCCAATAATCAAGTAGGAATCTAAGGTACGCCGTTCCTAAGGTTATGTTTGTCTCAACGTCAAATAAGTCTTTTACGCTCATTCCCAAGCGTTCTGCCTTCCACTTAGCGGTAAAATCCATCAGTTGCATAAGACCCATTGCTCCCGAGCGTGATACCGCATAAACGTCAAATAAACTCTCTTGTCTCATTACGGCGTAAATCAAGGCTTCTGAAACATTAAACTTCTGGGAAGCCTGCCTAACCACTTCTCGGAAGGGCGTAGGATAGGCAACGAGCTTGTAAATGTCCGAGCTCACGCCGTACTTTCTTGCTGAAAGCCTTATAGTTAAATAGGTGTCGTAATCTTTTAGTAGGAGTAAATCTCCAGAAGTTATCTCGTCCATGTTTCTAAAGGCTTCAATTCTCATGTAGTAAGGAAAACCAAGCTCACTTATTCTTTTTAGCTGGAAAAACAAGTTGGGTTTTTCTATAGAGGTTTTTACTACCGGATTGTAAACTTTTTCCCCAAGATATAAACGCGCTACCGCGCCGTAAAAGTTCTCGTACTTAGAAGCTTCAGAAAGATTTTGCAGGGCTTCTTCCGTCTTTTTGAGAGCCAGATTAGTTTTAAAAAGCCAAAAAGCTTTCTTTGCTCTATCAAGGTCTGTGGAGGGTGCATACTTTTCAAAGCTTTCTTTGGCTTTTTCAAAGTCCTTTTCAATGTAGTAAAGGATTCCTAAAAAGAAGGGTGCTTCCGGATAGGTGCTCAAAGACAGAAAAGCTTTAGCCTTTGAAAAATCCTCTCTATCTAAATATTCACGGCCAAGGAGGTAATACAAATAAGGGTCCTGAAGCTCCCTTGCGTATTCTTCAGCTTTGAGGGGTTCTCCCTTTTTAAAGTAGAGAAAGAGTAAGTATTTTTTTGCTTCGTCTTGGTTGCAGTTCCTTAAAATCCTTTCCGCTTCTTCAAAGTTCCCAAGCTTATAGTATGAAACACCCAAGTAATAACAATTTTGAGAGAGTCTAACGACGTATTCGTACTTTTTCTTGTTAAATAATTTGCGGGCAATCTTTTCCCTTTCTTCCGGAGAAAAGCTGTAGGTATTTATGTAGGAAATGAACCTTTCGGGATAGGCCAATACGAGTGGCTTCTTAGGCAATCCTAATTTATCCCAAAGTTCTAAAACTTTTTTTTGTCTGGATGGTGGTAATTTTTCCAAGTCTATCTGTTCTAAAAGCTTCCGTGCTTCTTGTGGGTTTTCCTTGTAAGTTAATTCCGCCAGACGAAGAATTAACTCATTTCTAAAAGGTGCGTCAGGATACCTTTCAAGGAGTCTTTTCCCAAGGAAAACGTCCTTAGTGTCTAAAAATTTTCTATAAAGCTCGTATTTTTCAACTAAATTTTGTGCAAAAGAAAGCGCTACAAAAATTAGTAAGAATAACGCCCCTCTCATACTTGTAAAAACCTCTTTATGCGCTCTATACCTTTAGTTTTACCAGTTTTTTCGTCCACATCAACAAGTATAGCATTAAAAACTATTTCTCCCCTATCTTCAACCTCAAATCTTCGCGGTAAAGAGTAAAGAATCCTCTCTATAGCCTGCTCGGGCTTCATCCCGATGGCTGAATACCATACCCCCGTCATACCCACGTCCGAAACATAACCCGTTCCATTTTTTAAAATAAACTCGTCCGCTGTAGGAACATGCGTGTGGGTTCCGTATACGACGGAGACTTTTCCGTCTGCGTATATTCCAAAACACCACTTTTCCGAAGTAGCTTCAGCGTGAAAGTCAACGAGAATTATGTTCGTTTCCTTGCTAACCTCTTCGTAAATCTCGTCAAAGACCCGGAAAGGGTTTTCTAAGTTGCAGTCCATAAACACCTTTCCCATAAGGTTTATTACCGCAAACTTCACGCCCCCTTTCTCGTAAATGCCGTACCCCTTTCCGGGAACGCCTTTTGGATAGTTAGCGGGTCTTAGCAGGTCTGGAACCTTGTCTATAAACCCAAAGACCTCTTTTTTATCCCATATGTGATTACCCGAAGTCATAACGTCTACGCCTATCTCTTTTAGCTCCTTGTAAACCTTCTCCGTTATCCCAAAGCCACCTGCGGAGTTTTCAACGTTTGCAATAACCACGTCGTATCCAAGCTCTTGCTTTAAAGCGGGCAAAAGCTCCCTTAAAGCCCTCCTTCCCGGTCTTCCTATTATGTCTCCAATAATTAAAAACTTCATAGGAAAATTTTAAAGGGAGATTTCCTTTTTCTTCTGTTCTTGTGCAACTTCAACTATTAGGTAAACCTTGTCTCCGGGTCTTACTTTTTCTATTACCTTTAGCCCTATCGTAGCGGGGGCTTCTACTTTTTCTACTGGCATTCTATCCAAGTGGATGCTCTCTACCTTTTGCCTTACCACTCCCGTCTTCTTTCCAATGATGTGAATAGTATCTCCGAGTTTGAGTTCTCCCGTTTGAAGCTTTACTTCCGCAACGCCTATGCGCGAATAGTAGTTCGTAACCTCTCCAAGGTAGAGTTTCCTTTCCTTTGCAATGCTTTCGTTTATTCCAAAACTCGCCTTTCCAAAGTAAAATCCGCTATCCCACTCCCTGTGATAAACCCTGCTTACCATGTCAATGAGCTCTTCTCTGAGTTTGTCGTTAAAGCTTCCCTCAAGGAGGGCATCCCTTGCGGTTCTGTAAGCTTTAGTTACCATATACACGTAGTCTGGGTTCTTACTCCTTCCCTCTATCTTCCAAGCGTCAAGAAACATAAGGTACTCCACTATGTCTAAGGTCATTAGGTCCCTTGCGGACAACACGTAGTCTTGTCCCAAGATGTATTCCTTTCCCTTCGTTGTGGGATTTAGGTCTCTTATTACGACCTCAAACTCGTGTCTGCAAACCTGAAAACACTCTCCCCTATTTGCGGACTTTTGGAAGAGGTCGTGACTGAGGAAGCACCTTCCCGATATAGCCATACACATTGCACCGTGAACGAAAGCCTCTATCTCAAGGTTCGTATTCTCTTTGAGCCTCTTTAACTGCTCAAGGTTTAGCTCTTTGGCTGGAACTATCCTCTTAACGCCAAGGCTCTCGTAAAACTTGGCACTTACCGTATTGGCTATTCCCGTCATCACTGAAGCGTGGGTCTCTATTCCAAGCTCCAAGGACTTTAACATAACCGCAAAGTCCCAAGCTATAACCGCATCTATTCCCGCTTCCTTGACCTTGTGGAGAACCTCTTCAACATAAGGAATGTCTTCGTCGTAAACTATTGAGTTGAGCGTCAGATAAGCCTTAACGCCGTGCTCCGCACAAAACTCCTTTATCTCTGGAAGTTCCTCTACGGAAAAGTTTTTCTTAAGGGCTCTTTGATTTAGTTTTTCAAGGCCAAAGTATACCGCTTCCGCTCCAGCTTTAACCGCTGCTGCTAACGATTCCCAGCTTCCCGCAGGTGCAAGTATCTCAGGCTTTTTCATAACAGATAAAATTTATAACCCCCTTTAGCTTGAAAATTTATGACAATAAAAAGGCTCACTCCCACTCTATAGTGGAAGGGGGTTTTGAGGATATGTCGTATACTACCCTATTTACTCCCTTGACCTCGTTAATGATTCTTCTCATCACCCTGTCAAGAAAGTCGTAGGGAAGCCTGTACCAGTCTGCGGTCATTCCGTCAACGCTTTCTACCGCTCTTAGGGCTATCACCTTTTCGTAAGTTCTCGTATCTCCCATTACTCCTACTGATTTTATCGGAAGGAGAACCGCAAAGGCCTGCCACACCCTGTCGTAAAGTCCCGCTTTCTTGAGCTCCTCTATAAAGATGTAGTCCGCCTTTCTTAGGATTTCTAAGTCTTCTTTCTTTACCTCTCCTATAATTCTTATTGCAAGGCCCGGGCCGGGGAAGGGGTGTCTTTTTAGAATCTCGTCGGGAATTCCAAGGAGCTTTCCTATCTGTCTGACCTCGTCTTTAAATAGCTCCCTAAAGGGTTCCAATAGCCGTAGGTTCATTTTTTCGGGAAGCCCTCCAACGTTGTGGTGGGTCTTTATCTTTGCACTTCCCTTTATTCCTGCGCTCTCTACGACATCAGGATAAAGGGTTCCCTGCAGGAGAAACTCCGCTCCCTCTATTTTCTTAGCTTCTCTTTCAAAAACCTCTACGAAGGTTCTTCCTATAATCTTTCTCTTTTCCTCTGGGTCTTCTACGCCTTTTAAGCGCTCCAAGAATATTTCTGAAGCATCTATTACGGTTAGAGGCAATCCAAGAGACCTTAGATTTTCCTCAACCTCTTCTCTCTCTTTGTACCTTAAAAGCCCGTGGTCTATAAAAAAGCAGTGGAGTTTATCTCCTATAGCCCTGTAGGTTAGGACCGCAGCAACTGTGGAATCCACTCCCCCAGAAAGTGCGGCTATCACTTTAGAATTTCCTACGGTTTTTCTTATCTCTTCTATCTTTTCGTTAATAAAGTCTCCCATCTCCCAGTTTCTTTCCGCTTTGCACACTCCATAAACGAAGTTAGCGAGCATTTCCTTTCCAAAAACCGTATGAACCACCTCTGGGTGAAACTGAAAACCGTAGATTTTCCTATCTTTATCCGCTATAACCGCATACGGGGAGTTGTCAGAAGTAGCAAGCACTTCAAAGCCCTTGGGAAGCTTTACAACTTTATCCGCATGGGACATCCAAACATCGCTTTCTTTAGGAATTCCTTCAAATATTATGTCTTCCTTTAGAATCCTTAGGCGAGCACGCCCGTATTCTTGCTTTTCAGCCCTCTCAACCTTCCCCCCAAGCTGATGAGTGATAACCTGAAGACCGTAGCATATACCAAGTATCGGAATTCCAAGCTCGTATATCCTTTCGTCAGGCAAGGGAGCTCCAGAAACATAAACGGAAGCGGGTCCCCCAGAAAAAATAATTCCGTAAGGATTTTTAGCCCTTATCTCTTCAGCAGATACATCCCAACTTACGATTTCGCTGTAAACGCCAAGTTCCCTTACTCTCCTTGCAATAAGCTGGACATATTGAGAGCCGAAGTTTACAACGAGGATTCCTCGCTTTTGCATAGATTTAATATTATGATTCAAAGGAGAAAAACTAGGCAAATAAGGGTAGGAAGCGTAAAAATAGGCGGAGATGCTCCTATTGTCGTTCAGTCTATGACCTCAACGAAGACACACGACATAGAAGCCACTCTCAATCAAATAAATAGACTGTACGAAGCGGGTTGTGAGCTCGTTCGCGTAGCCGTTCCCCACAGAGAAGACTTAGAAGCCTTAGAAGAGATTGTTAAAAAAAGTCCAATTCCAGTAATAGCGGACATTCACTTTGCTCCCTCTTACGCATTCCTTTCAATGGAAAAGGGCGTTCACGGAATAAGGATAAATCCCGGAAACATAGGAAAGGAAGAAATCGTTAGGGAAATCGTTGAAGAAGCCCGTATAAAGGGCGTTGCAATAAGAATCGGAGTAAATTCCGGCTCCTTAGAAAAGGACTTACTTGAGAAGTACGGTTATCCTTGTGCGGAAGCCTTGGCGGAAAGCGCTCTAAGGTGGTCCGAAAAGTTTGAAAAGTGGGGCTTTACCAACTACAAGGTGTCTATAAAGTCCTCTAATGTCCTTGAAAACATAAAGGCTAACCTGATATTCGCTTCCCAGACGGATGTTCCCCTACACGTAGGAATAACGGAAGCGGGAATGGGAAGTAAGGGAATTATAAAGTCCTCGGTAGGAATAGGAATACTCCTTTACATGGGAATAGGAGATACTGTAAGGGTTTCCTTAACGGACGACCCAGTTGTAGAAGTAGAAACTGCTTACGAGATTCTAAAGGCCCTTGGACTGCGAAGGAGGGGCGTTGAGATTGTAGCCTGTCCTACCTGCGGTAGGATAGAGGTGGACTTACCAAGAATAGTCAAGGCGGTAGAGGAAAGGCTTGCAAACGTAAAGAAGCCTTTAAAAGTGGCCGTAATGGGTTGCGTGGTAAACGCTATAGGAGAAGCAAGAGAAGCGGACATAGGCCTTGCCTGTGGAAGGGGATTTGCTTGGCTCTTTAAAAACGGAAAACCTATAAAGAGGGTAAGTGAGGAAGAAATGATTGACAGTCTATTGAAGGAAATAGAAAATATGGAAAAAGATGGATGAGGAAAGGGTAGTTCAACAAAATTTGGAGCAGGAAGAGACGGAAGATAAGAGGGAAGAACTCCAAGCAATAGAACTTCTCAAAAAATTTGGAGACATTCCCGTTAATATTGAGGTCGTGGTTGGAAAAGCCCAAAAGACCATAGGGGAGCTCCTGAATATGGGCATAGGCTCCGTAGTGGAGTTAGACAGAGAGGTGAACGACCTCGTAGACATAAGGGTAAACGGAAAGCTGATTGCAAAGGGGGAGCTCGTAGTTATAGAAAACAAGTTGGGAGTAAAAATAAAAGAGATAGTAGAAGATTAAAGGGAAGAAAGGGCAAACTTAATTCTTTCTATTCCTTCTTTCAGCTTGTCTTCAGAAAGTGTAAAGGAAAGCCTTAAGTAGCCTTCCGCTCCAAAGGCTGAGCCGGGGACTGTAGCAACCTTTCCTTTTTCAAGTAGGTATTCCGATAACCTTAGGTCTCCTCCAAGCCTTTGGGAATACTCGCTGAAGTTAGGGAAGATGTAAAAGGCACCTGTGGGTTTAACCACTTTCACTCCCGGAATTTCACGAAGAAGGTCGTAAGCAAGGTCTCTTCTCCTTTTAAAGGTTTCCCTTACGCTCTTTATAAATTTTTGGGATTCTGGATTTTTAAGGGCTTCAAGAGCTCCGTACTGGGCAAAGGTAGTGGCGTTAGAAATGCTTTGGCTGTTTAAGTCCGCTATGGCTTTTGCGTATTCTTCGGGACAAGCCACGTATCCCACTCTCCATCCAGTCATAGAAAAGGTCTTAGAAAAGGCGTTTACCGTAAAGGTAATCCTCTTTACCTCTTCCCCAAAGGAAGCTACGCTTACGAACTTCTCCTCTCCGTAGGTAAAGTGTTCGTAGCACTCGTCAGAAATTATGAAAATCCCTCTCTCTACGCAAAACTCCGCTATTCTTCTTAGCTCTTTTTCGTCGTAAACTGCACCGGTTGGGTTGTTTGGAGAGTTTATAACTATTACTTTCGTCTTTTTGCTAACCTTATCTTTTATGTCTTCAAGGGTGAGCTTAAAACCCTTTTCTTCTGAGAGGGGAACCTCAACGGGAATTCCTCCAAAAAACCTAATCTGTTCTGGGTAGGTTACCCAATAGGGGGAAGGGAGAATAACCTCGTCTCCCTCGTCCAAGATAGCCATGAAGATAAGGAAGAGAGCCATTTTTGCTCCCGCGGAAACGACTATTTCTGAAGGCTTGTACTCTACGCCGTTTTCCTTTAGGAGTTTTTCCGCTATTGCTTCTCTGAGCTCTGGAAGTCCCGCAGGTGGTGCGTACTTGGTTTTTCCTTCCTTTAGTGCCTTTATGCAGGCTTCCTTTACGAACTCTGGGGTGTCAAAGTCTGGCTCTCCCGCACCAAAGCCTATAACGTCTATTCCCTTAGCTTTTAACTCCTTGGCTTTTGCGGTTATAGCGAGCGTGGGTGATGGTTTTAAAAAGCTAAGCCTTTTTGACAGCCCTAACTCCATCCCGTAAAATTTTACCTGATTGTCTTAAACCTATTTGCGACCTCTTCCATCACTTCCGTTATCTCTACACCGCTTACGCTTAAGGAAACTACTAAGGTATAAAGCAGGTCCGCAGTTTCGGAGATAATCTCTTCTTTTTTCCCTTTCATAAGGGCTATAAGAGTCTCTACCGCTTCCTCTCCAAACTTCTGAAATACTCTTTCCTTTCCCGATTTTACGAGTTTTGCGGTATAAGAGCCTTCGGGCAGCTTTTCTATCCTTTCTTTTACTACTTCCTCAAGTCTTGCAAGGGTCTCAAAGGGAAGGGGCTTTTCTACTTTCTTTCCCTCTATCGTTCTGTAAAAGCAGTTTCTCTCTCCCGTGTGGCACGCCCTATTTTTCTCTTGCTCCACTACATAAATCACCGCATCGTTATCACAATCAATCCTTACTTCTCTAACCTTTTGGAGTTCTCCAGAGCTTTCTCCCTTTTTCCAGAGCCTTTTCTTACTCCTTGAGTAGTAATGGGCGTATCCCGTTTCAAGGGTCTTTTTTATGGCTTCCTCGTTTGCGTAAGCAAACATTCTAACCTCTCCCGTCCTGTAGTCTTGAGCTATTACGGGAACGAGCCCTTCCTCATTAAACTTAATTTCCTCCATAAAAACTATTTAAAACTACTTTACGACCGTTATGAATATAGAAAGCTTTCCCTCTTTTATCCTATACCTTACGAGATGAAGTTTGTCCCTAAACTGCTTTGGAATCCTTTGATAGGTCTCGGTAGCTTTAAGTACGTCCAAAAGACTGATTCTTAGGTAATCCCCTTCCCTTTTAAAGTGGGAATCCTTTTCAAGAACCTCAATTCCCTCTGAAGAGACTACTTTTACGAAAATCCCAAAGTCTTTTAGCTCGTCAGTCCTTTCGTTGAAGACCTTTTCACTCTCTTCCCTCCCGCGAAATTCAAAGCCTTTTGACAGAAAGAGAACCCTCTTCTTTCCCTTTATCCTTAAGATGCCTTCACTAAAGGCAAAGTCTAAATCTGGGAATACCCTTTTAAAATCTTCCGGCTTTAGAGGGATTTCTATCTCTGTGTCTATCAGATTCCCAAAGTTAAGTAAGTCTTCTATGAAAATACCCATACTATTTATCCTTATAAACTATCTTGCCTTCTTTTATGGTGTATATCACCTTTCCCTTCAAAGTCTTTCCCCAAAGGGGCGTGTTTCTACTCTTTGAAAAGTTCGTCTCTTCGTTTAAAACCCATTCTTTGTTTGGGTCAAAGACCACTATGTCCGCGGGAGAGCCTTCTTTTAAAGTTCCGTAAGGAAGTTTAAGAATCTCCGCGGGTTTTATCGTAAACATTTCAACAACTCTTTTTAAGGATAATACTCCCATTCTGTAGAGCTCTAAGGCTACGGGAAGGGCTGTCTGGAGTCCTATCATTCCGGGAGACGCAAACTCAAGGAGCTCTTTCTCAAAGCTTTGGTGTGGGGCGTGGTCAGTAGCAAAGCAGTCTATAATACCTTCCTGAATGCCTCTTATAAGAGCCTTTCTATCCCTTTCGCTCCTTAGTGGCGGATTTACTCTTGCGTTTGCACCTGAACGCAAAAGCTCTTCTTCGGTAAAGACAAGATGATGGGGATTTACCTCACAACTTACCTTTACCCCCTTTTCCTTGAAGTACTTTACTATGTCAAGGGCAAGCTCCGTAGTTAGGTGCTGTATGTGAACCCTTGCTCCTGTGTGGTAAGCGAGTATGCAGTCCCTTGCTACGTGTATCTCTTCCGCCTCTTTTGACCTTTCAGAAAGACCTAAGAGTGCGGAAACCCTGCCCTCGTTTATAGCCCCGTAAGCGAGCTTGTCGTCTTCACAGTGGTCAAGCACTACGCTGTCAAGCTGAGCTATGAGCTCCATAGCTTTTCTCATCAGCGAGCTGTCTTCTACGGGACTACCGTCGTCGGTAAAGGCTACACATCCAGCCTTTTTTAAAGCGTAGTAATCCGCAAGCTCTTTTCCCTTTCTCCCCTTAGTTATAGCTCCCGCCGGAAGAACCCTGCAGAGTCCAACTTCCTTTCCTTTTTCAATAACGTAATTAGCGGTTTGGAGATTGTCTATGGGAGGGTTTGTATTTGGCATACACACTACAGTCGTAAAGCCTCCCGCAACCGCAGCCCTGCTTCCACTTTCTATGTCTTCCTTATAAGTCTGTCCGGGGTCTCTGAAGTGAACGTGAATGTCTATAAAACCCGGAGCTACTATGTAACCTTGGGCACTTAAAATCTCCGCTTCTGGCTCAAAAATCTCCTTGTCTATCTTTTTTATCTTTCCATTCTCTATTAGAACGTCGTAAATCCCTTCAATCCCTTGAGAGGGGTCTACCACGTATCCCTTCTTAAGGAGCAGTTTTAACATCAAAAAAATAAAATAAATTAATATACTATGAGAAAAGGGTTCTTTCTTTTAGCGTTATTACCCTCTTTAATTTTTGGAATGGCGGAGCCTTCCACTGCTCTGTCAGAGACAAAAGATATAACAGTCCTTGTAATAGACAGAAAGGGGACTAATCATATTTTAAAGAGCCCCATGTGTGGCGGTAGGCCTTATCTGAAGGCAAATAAGGGAACTTTGGAATACTCTATTTCCTTGAAAAATGTAAAAAGGATTGTAGTGGGAAGTGTGAAGGGAGAGAGCGTAGAGCTTCTTGTAGAAACAAAGGACGGGAAAACCGATACCTTTACCGCTCCAGCTCATACGCTCTGCAGCATGGAGTCTAATCTTGGAAAAGTCTCGTTTAACTTAAAAGACATTAAAGAAATAATACTTAAAGGAGAAGGGAGATGAGAAGGATAATGGTATTTTTCTTAATGGTATTGGTATTTTTTGCGGGATTTATCCTTGGGCAAACCAATCCAAAACAGGAAAACGAGGATTACTATTACCTTAGGCTCTTTACGAAAGCTTTAAACATAGTTAGGGAAAACTACGTTGAGCCGGTTTCTTTGAAAAAGCTCATATACGGTGCGATTGAGGGTATGGCTTCTTCCTTAGACCCCTTCTCAAGCTTCTTTACTCCGGACGAGTATAAGGAGTTTCTCTCCGAAACGGAGGGTGAGTTTGGAGGGGTTGGAATAGAAATAAGTATGGAAAAAGGAAGACCTATCGTGGTTTCCCCCATTGAGGGAACCCCTGCTTGGAAGGCAGGACTTCGTCCCGGAGACATCATAATAGCTATAGACGGACAAGACACCTTTAATATGTCCCTTATAGATGTAGTTAAGAAAATTAGGGGTAAACCCGGAACGAAAGTAAAACTCACAATTCTCAGAAAAGACGAAGGAAAGCCCATAGAGGTAGAGCTTGAAAGAACTATTATTAAGGTTCCAAGCGTTAAATACGTGAACTACGGAGGAATTGGTTACATAAAGATTTCCCAGTTTACCCAAGGAACGGCAAAGAGCTTAGAAAAGGCTATAAAAGACCTCTTAGCACAGAACGTTAAGGGATTCATAATAGACCTTAGGAACGACCCGGGTGGACTACTCTCGGAAGCGGTAGCGGTAGGAGACCTATTTATACCTCAGGGCAAGCTCATAGTTTATACGAAGGGAAGAAAGGGCGAGCTCCACAAATACTTCTCAGAAAGGGAGCCCTTAATTAAGGATAAACCTATAGTTGTTCTAATAAATAAGGGAACTGCTAGTGCCTCTGAGATTGTCGCAGGAGCACTGCAGGATTACAAAATCGCCACCTTGGTTGGTGAGAGAACCTTCGGAAAGGCTTCCGTTCAAAACCTCATTCCCCTTGATGACGGCTCAGCGATAAAGCTAACTATAGCCTACTACTACACCCCAAACGGCAGACTCATACACGAGAAAGGAATAGAGCCAGATGTAAGTGTTCCTATGGACGAAAACACATGGAAGGAACTCTCCGAGACCGTAAGAAAGCTTAGAATTGAAGGACACACCGAGGAGGTAATCCTTCTACCCGAAATAGATGTCCAACTGAAGAAGGCCATAGAAATTATAGAGAGAAAGAAAGAACTTAAAAAAGCAGCATGATAACCTTAGCGGTAGAAACCTCTTGTGACGAGACCGCTTTGGCTATATACGACACGGAAAGGGGAGTTATAGGAGACATCTTACTTTCTCAGGCAAAAATTCACTCCCCCTTTGGGGGAGTTGTTCCCGAGCTTTCTGCAAGAGAGCACACGAGAAACATCCTTCCTCTCTTTGACAGACTTCTCAAAGAAACTGGTTTTGACTTGAAAAAAGTAGACTTTATATCCTTTACCCTTACACCCGGTTTAATACTTTCTCTTGTCGTTGGGGTGGCTTTTGCAAAAGCCTTAGCTTATGAGCTAAACAAACCCCTCGTCCCAGTCCATCACTTAGAAGGACACATATACTCCGTATTCCTTGAGAGAAAAGTAGATTATCCCTTTTTAGCTTTGGTAGTTTCGGGGGGACATACGGACTTTTATTTAGTGAAGGACTTTAGCAAGTACGAATTCTTAGGTGGGACTCTGGACGATGCGGTAGGTGAAGCCTACGACAAAGTAGCTAAAATGCTTGGACTTGGCTATCCCGGTGGTCCTATAATTGACAGACTCGCTCGTCAAGGAAGACCAATCTACGAGCTTCCCAAGCCTTTAATTAACGACCCGAACTTTAACTTCTCCTTTAGCGGACTAAAGACCGCTGTTTTGAATCTTCTAAGGAGTGAAAAGAACGCCAAACCAGAAGACGTGGCTGCGTCCTTCCAAGAAACAGTTGTAGAAATTTTGCTCAAAAAAGCCCTAAGGGCTATAAAAGAAACCGGCATAAAGCGGTTAGTAGTGGCAGGTGGCGTTTCAGCAAATACGAGACTTAGAGAGGTGTTCAAAGAAGCCTCAGAAAAGTACGGATTTGAGCTCTACATACCCCATCCAAGGCTTTCCACGGACAACGCACTCATGATAGCTTACGCAGGAGCGGAGAGGTTCAAAAGGGGAATAACCGCTCCCTTAGACATCAACCCTCAGCCCAACATCCCCCTTGAGGAATTTGGGAAAGCGTGGAGTTAAGAGGAATTCCTTTTGTAGCTTAGCGCTGCCTGTATGAAAGATACAAAAAGCGGATGAGGAGAAAAGGGCTTGCTCTTAAATTCGGGATGAAACTGGCATCCCAAGTACCACGGATGGTCTTTTAGCTCCATTATCTCTACCAGTTTTCCGTCAGGTGATAAGCCAGAAAAGACCACTCCCTTTTCCTCAAAGGCCTTGCGAAACTCGTTGTTAAACTCGTAGCGGTGGCGGTGTCTTTCGTAAATCAGGTCTTTTTGATATATCCTATAGGCAAGGGTTCCTTCCTTTATCTTGCAAGGATATGCTCCAAGGCGCATTGTCCCACCGAGTTTGTCTATATTTTTCTGTTCCTCCATTATGTCTATAACGGGGTAAGGGGTCTGGGGGTCAAACTCCGTTGAGTTTGCTCCAGAAAGTCCCAAAACGTTTCTTGCAAACTCTATAGCCATCAACTGCATTCCGAGACATATGCCAAAGGTAGGAATGTTGTTCTCTCTACCAAACCTAAGAGCCTCTATTTTTCCTTTTATTCCCCTTTCTCCAAACCCACCGGGAACGATAATTCCGTGAATGTTTTTCTCCAGTTCTGAAACGTCTAAGGTCTCGGAGTTCTTTAGAAGAACATTAACCTTTACGCGGTTGGCTATTCCCCCGTGGATGAGGGCTTCTATTACGCTTTTGTATGCGTCCTTGAGCTCTACGTATTTTCCAACGAGAGCGATATTCACTTCATCTGTGGGGTTTCTAAGAACATTTACAATCTTCCTCCACTTTCCAAGAGAAGCTTCTCTGTGCTCAAGGTGGAGTTTTTTTGCCAAGACGCTGTCAAGGCCTTGCTCTTTGAGCTTTATGGGGACTTCGTAGGCGTATTCAAGGTCTGGAGCGGATATTACCGCCTCTTCTTCCACATTTGTAAATAGGGCTATTTTTGACTTAATGCCCTTTGGTAAGTCTTTCTCTGCTCTGCATATTATTATGTCTGGTTGTATTCCTATGGCTCTTAGCTCCTTTACGGAGTGTTGGGTGGGTTTTGTCTTGAGTTCTCCAGCACTCTTTAGATAGGGAACGTAGGTTAAGTGGATAAAAACGTAGTTAGGCCTTCCGATTTCTTGGGCAAACTGCCTAACCGCTTCTAAGAAGGGTAGTCCCTCTATGTCTCCTACCGTTCCGCCAATCTCTACGATTGCTATGTCGCAATCCTTTGCAACCTTTCTAATGGCTTCCTTTATTTCTTCAGTAACGTGGGGAATGACTTGAACCGTTGAGCCAAGGTAATCTCCCCTTCTTTCTTTGGTTATTACGTTAAAGTAGACCCTTCCGGCGGTTACGTTGTTGTCTCTCGTCATAGTTGCGTTGGTAAATCTTTCGTAATGTCCAAGGTCTAAGTCCGTCTCTGCACCGTCTTCCGTAACGTAAACCTCTCCGTGTTGATAGGGGTTCATAGTTCCAGCGTCAATGTTGAGGTATGGGTCTAACTTTTGGAGAGTTACTTTGTATCCCATTTCTTCAAGTATTGAGGCTATGGATGCTGAGGTTATACCTTTTCCAAGAGAGGATACAACACCACCGGTAACGAAGATAAACTTAGCCATGTAAGAAAATTTTATTAAAATTAAGGACCGCCCGAAGGGCGGCAGTTCAAATAAAAAACTTAAAGGAGTTCTTTGAGTTTGTTTATAACTTCGTCGTAGTTTGGCTCTTGGGTTATTTCGGGAACGAGTTGTTTGTAAGCGAGCTTTCCGTCTTTATCTACGATAAATACAGCCCTTGCGAGAATACCTTTAAGGGCACCTTCTCCAATGAGAACTCCGTACTTTTCCATATCTCTATACCTAAAGTCGGAGGCTACGTCAACGTTTGCTATGTTGGAGCTTTCGCAAAATCTCTTGCTCGCAAAGGGTAGGTCCATAGAGACTACCGTAACGTCTATCTTGTCTTTGAACTCTGCAAGCATTTCGTTAAACTTCTTAGTTTCAGTCTCACACACGGGCGTGTCCAAAGAGGGAACAGTTATAATGAGCTGAACCTTTCCTTTAGCTCCCCCTATTCTTTTTTCGGAAAGGTCAGTTTTTACGACTACAGCTTCGGGGGCATAGTCACCAACGTTTAGCACAGGCCCAACTAAGCTAACGGGATTTCCTTTTAAAGTAACCGTATCTGCCATACCACCACCTCCTTTAGGAATTTAGAGATATTAAACAGTTAAATTAATGGAATTTCTATGAGCTTTCTCATCCCTGATTTTCTAAGCATCCGTCTACCGGCCGGGTTTTTTGCAAGATTGGAGGTAGACGGAAAATTAACTTCACTTGGTGAGGGTCATACTTGACAAAAGGAGAAGTGTTTATTATTATCTATATTGCACACGGAGTTGGGGTTTGTTAGGTGCCTATAAGGGATTGAAACGGTGGCCCTTGCCTGAGATGTTTGGTTTGCCTGTATAGTTTGTTAGGTGCCTATAAGGGATTGAAACACCTGAAGTCTTCTCGTAGACCAGATGTTTTATCCTTGTTTGTTAGGTGCCTATGAGGGATTGAAACGACAAACTAAAACAAACCTAAAA